>Ga0209208_10000662_pt1 | contig 45757 bp, 23 predicted proteins | sample S1TSphfallax_3_FD_187694 | JGI IMG/M metagenome (GOLD analysis project Ga0209208, IMG submission 187694) | Host-associated microbial communities from peat moss isolated from Minnesota, USA - S1T2_Fd - Sphagnum fallax MG (SPAdes) (version 2) | ecosystem: Host-associated > Plants > Peat moss >...
AAAACTTAGTAGATTATTTTATTTTATTTTCCCTTTTTTTTATAGCGTCATTGAGGCATTGGTTTGCCGTCAATCCAATTGCAATCTAAGTAACCTTCATCCAAAAATAGTTGACACTATTTTTAAATTACAAGGGTTGCAAGTCCACCTACCTCACAAAATTGGGAAAAATACCCTACTCTTATGGTCAACACTAATTTGTTTTGCCCCTTTCATTCCTGGCTTTGTGGCTAGGTTTGTTTCCTGGCATAAGGTTTGAAGTGTTTTTTCTTAGAAGTGTTTTCATTATGCAGATCTTTATTAAAAACTAGATGAGAAATATTGTCATCAGGCTTGAGCTGGAGAGCTCTGATACTATACGACTGATATCAAGGCTAAGATCTAAGAGTATGAAGGCATCCTTTTTGCTCAACAACAATTTTTTTTCAAGGATGAGAAGTTGGAGGATAGGTGAGCCCTAATGGATTACAATATAAAAAATGAATCCGCTCTACACTTGCCGATTACCAAAGAAATAACCATCCACACCAACCTTATCAGTCCACCATGTAAGCAAAGTTTGTCAACACATTAATAATTTTTCTAAGGATTGTTCACCAATTCCTTTTTGATACACTTATAAGCATTAGGGGATAGGTCTTATTACTATGTTACACAACATATAGCTCCTTCCTTCTTGACTTTTTTAGTTGGGAGAACACTTTGTCAATATCATAATTTTGTTCCTTGCTTAAAGGTTATTTTCAGAGTTCGTGATTTTAGTTGCAATTCAAGGAAAGGTCACCATCTTGACCATTCTAGTCCCATATTATATTCAAAATCTAGGGCTTTAAATTGCCTTGGACCCAAAAGGGATATAACATGAAACCATGCTAATAGATTGTATACACATTTTACATCGTCTAACCTGACATCTTTCAACTACACTGTAAAATGATGCCCATATATGAGTTATGTTGACAGATTAGACCCACCTAAAGAACCACCACACCAAAGTAGTCCAATATCACCTATCCAACACCAACATTGATGTTGTATTTCATAGATGCCATACTCGTTGAATATGTTTTCTTCACAAAGGGATACTAAGAGTGGATGTGGAACTATGGTGTGGTTCACATGGACTTGATATTGTAGTCAAACCAAGAGGTTGGGTTGGAGATAAATCAAGTTGGAGGCTAACCTGGTGGTGCATATTGTTCATTTCCAATTGAAGTTGGACTTGGACCAAGGAAACTAAGATGTGGAGATTGAATTACATTTTAAGCTAAATTAAGGACAATTCAGCTCGAAATCCCCCCAACTCTAGAAACAAATCCCTTTTCATAATCATTTATCATTGAATTGGTTTAGTTTGGCAAAAGATCAAGAAGTGAACAAATTTGGGTTTCACACTTTGAAAATTTACCCAGTCATAGTAAAATTAATAATAATTGCCTAAAGACCTACATACAATACATGTTATTAATAATTGGCACCTTTTGCTGAGAAAATTTTAATATTGAAGGAAATGTGGTATGGCAAACATTGTTATTTTTTCAATTTTGTTATGATGCTCAAGTGGTTATAGTCCATAATTGTGTTTAGCCAAGTTTGGCAAAATTCAAAATATGAAAATAAAAATTTTAAAAACTCATTTTCAAATTATAGGCAATAGTTGTGATTTTTGTTGCATTTTTTGAAAATTTTCTGGTTTTTTTCGCAATTTTCTTTAAAACTTGATGAATTTGTGAGAAAATCTTTTTTTATAAATACATTTCTCAGAAAATGATGATAATTTGCCACAAAAAAAATTAGTGTCAACCCCAATTTGAATATTTCAAATTGTTGTGGTGTAAGAAATCATAAAAATCATTTGTAGAAGGAGCCAATGTAACCAAAAACTTGAGAACATACATCTTGTGATTTCACATTACAAAAAAATAAAAAACTGAAATCATTTTTTTATTGAGCAATAATCCATGTTGCTAGTATTATTAGTAACCTTGAATGATATAATCACACAAACCTAAATTTCCTATTGGTTTATAATTGGATTATATTAGTTCAAATTTTTGAATTGGCTTTCTTGAATTATATGATTTCCTTCGTGGCATCTCAACTCAACATCCTATAACCCAAGCCCTATAGAAATCACAAATTAAACAATATGTTCTTTCCGATTCCCACATCCTAAAAGCCAAGCCTTGACAACTGGAAGATCATTCCTTGAAGACTCAAATTTGCAAGATTCATATTATTAGTTCACACATGATATGTCAAAGAAACAAAAATTCACTTGAAGCGCCTATGCATATAAAAACTCATTTCTTTCTACAAACATCCTTCTATAATGTCACAAAACTACCCTAATTTCTCAAGTATATTAAACCATTCCAAACCCACTCCTTCAAATCTCTTAATAATAATCATCATTTCCATGTGGATCTTATTACCATGCATTCAAATGATTTAGTTAATTTTGCACCCTATTTTGTTTCTCCATGTGCAATGGAGATTTTGGACAATTCGAACATAATGATAATAGAGGATGAATGAACATCCTCCTCACATACCATCCTCACTAAATCTAAAACATAGATAGAAAAAAAAACTTATCTTAATAATATATTTTGAAGATTTGGCTAGATAGTTCAACAACCATGCTTTGAATCTTTGTTATAGCTCTCCCAACATGCCTCATTAGAGTCCACTTAACAAGTCACCATTCTTCCATTTTCCTTCTCCATCAAGAGCAAAATTCCTCAAGAAATAAGCATCAACCAAGCACATCACACATGAAAATTTGACAACCTAGTAAAAACCCACATCACCATTCATCAAAATTGTCATTGTTGTTGAAACTTGCAAAATATTAACACAACAAACAAAAAATGTTAAAAAAATGAAACCTAATTCAATTTGTTGTTCATTCCATCTCCTATTGATAATGACTAGACAAAAGAAATGGCACTTTTGATGTTTTCATCCTTCATCCATCAATATTTCATTTTAGGTTACACTAACACCTGTGGTGTACAAAAGTTGGTTATAACCAATAAATTTTTTTAAAGCTTGCAAGGTCAACATTCCTCAATTCTCAAATTATTATTGATGGTCTACATTTTCAAATTGTTAAGTCTACATTTTTGAATTTAATTCACCTTATGCATTGCTCCAATTAACTTCAAGTTGCCCACAAATTAAAAAACTTTTCAATTGTTCAAAACCTTCATATTTTTCTAGGTTGCCCCAACTTTTGCCCTAGAAATCAAATTATTCATAATTTTATGTTTGTTTTTTTCTAGATGTTGCCTATGCCTTGCACGCGCCCACCCCTCGCCCCCCTTAATTTATCTCTTCATTGATTTTCTTTTACTTGATGGGTCCTTGAACCTTGAGAAAAATAGTACCAAAATTCAAATTACCTTTTAAATTATGTTTTGAACATATTGAAAACAAATTGAAAGGTTTTGATGTAAATTTTTTTTGACATCCATTTGTATGAATGATATGGATTCCAAACCATTCTTCATGGGATGGAAGTCCATCCATGAAAATTTCTTAAAATCTCACACTGAAATAAGGTTCATCCAAGAATAATACAATATATATATTTTTATTTCATCATGAATAAATTACATTTCATGAATGAAATAAATTGATAAATTGAATTTCTTGCAAAAACCTTATGTCACCTTGAGATTTGATGAATTTTCATGGATTGACTTTCATCCCATTAAAATGGCATCAAATCCACATCAATCACAAAAAAGGATTTAAAAACGAGAATTTTAAAATTAGAACCTTTTGATTTGCTCTCAATATGTTCAAAAAATAATTTTGAAGGTAGTTTCGATTTTGAAATAGCTCCTTTCAAAGTTCAAAGACCCAACAAGTTATAAAACTTATCGTTAGTAGAAATCAACCAAAATATAACTATTCCATTTGCAACCACATGCAACTTGTAGTCATTTGTGACTAAGTTTGTGAGTATTTGCAATTGTAAAATCCAATTTCAAGTATTTCATTCAATTTTACAACTAAGATACAATTATTGGAAATTTTATCCTATTGGTAGCATGGTTTTAAAGTTTATTTTTGTCCATTAATAAGTTGACATGTCCCATTAGTTGCATCCTAAAGGTATTCTACAATGATTTTAAAATGTATTTTTTTGTATGTTCTAAAATTATATTTATGATATGTTGTATACCATAAATATATATTTATCATGCATGTGTATGTATATTGTTCATGTAACGACTCTCCAAAGTAGGATTGAGTTGATACTCATAAAATCGATCTCAAATAATTTATTCATGTTGACCACATCCAATAGGAATCCCCACCTAATTGATGAGATTCTGTTTCCTACGATAGTGATGGTTATTGCAATATCATTTTCGTTTAAATAAATCATTCAGCTCTGAAATTTGTTATTCAAATCTGAAAATTATATTTGGATTTATAAATTGAAATTTAGAATTTAGAATTGTTATCTAATTTGAAAATTTTAATTTCGAATCTGAATTACTTTAATTAAATTAAAACTCATTATTTAAGTCTAAAAATTGTTGTCCCAATTTAGAAACATTTTATTTGAATATAAAAATAAATATTTCAACTCTGAAAATTGATATTTCAGTTCTAAAAAATCTTATTTCAACTTTGAAAATTATATTTCCTTCTGAAATTTCTTATTTCAATTCTAAAAATCATATTTGAATTTTTAGAAAATGACTTGAAATTACTCAAAAACTTATTTGAATTTCAAATTTTTAATATGAATTCTTAGAATCATTACTTGTATTTTAAAATATATGTTTGAGTGTGAAATAAATTTCCAATTATGAAATTTTTATTTAAACCTTCAAATCAATGTTTCAATACTGAAAATGGCTCCTGGAATTCTTTAAAAAATTACTGAATTAAGAAAATATTATTTGGATTTGAAATTTGATATTTTAATTCTAAAAACTATTTATTGGAATTCATTTTCTAGTTATTTGCATTTCAAAACAAACTATTTGAATCTGAAAATTGCTATTTCATTAATTTAAAAACTTATTTAAAAGTTTAAGACTTTATTTCAAGATGAATCTTTTATATAAATTCAAAAAACCCTATTTGATCTAAAAATTGATATTTGAATTCAAATTTAATATTTTCAAAATTTCAAAATTTCAAAACTAATATTTCAATTCTGAAATTTGAATTCCTGAAGTTCGAGTTAATATTTTGGATTCTCAAAATTAATATATCAATTTAGAAAATTATTAATTGAATCTTGAAATGGACATTTCAAGTTTGAATATTTTTATTTGAATCTGAAATTTCTGATTTACATTCAAAAAACTTATTTGATCAAAAAACTTATATTTTAATTCTGAATTATTATTTTGGAATAAAAAATAATATTTCAATTCGGGAAAAAATGATATAATTAAAATAATTATAATTGTAATGATGTTAATTTCAAGGTTTTAGTATGCAGCGATTTATTTATTTTTATTTTTAAATTCTGGATCCATTAAGCTAGGATTAATATTTGAATAGTAATTTTATAGTAACTATATAAACTAATTTTATGTTCAGAAAATTATTGTATTAATAGTTAATAATTACCAATAGAAAAAAAAAATCTACTTGACCAATGAAAAAACTTACAATAATAAATGTAGATATATATAATAAATGTAATTAATTATATATCTTTTTTAGAAAGTCAATAGAATCTTTTTCAAATAGGAATTTCTAGTTCACATATATTTTGAAAATAAATATGTAAAATAGTCATTTTAAAGTATAGTAATTATTTTAATTTCAATTTTATTATATTTTCTATGATTTGACCAGATTTTTAAAAGTAATAAAATATTTTGAAACATTTTGATTATTTATTTCTCTATGAATCATGTAGTGACAACTTGTAGATAATTAAATAGCTAGGTAGTTATATATTTAGAATTATGAGTTATTTAAATAGTTGATTATGAATACTTAATATTTGTAGTGTACAATTTATATGTTAAATATATGTTAAATTTACTCATACTTAATTAATTAATTATATAGTGAGGCATGTATTTGAATTATTTTGAAATCTAGAATCTAAAAGCAAAAAAACTTTTAAGTTTATTTGTGAGAAAATTGCAACTTCAAGACTTATCCCATATTTTTTGTTTTTCATTCATATTTTGAACATTATATAAACAAAGAATATGGTCATGCAATTTCACAATACAAAATTTGTGCATATGGGATGAACTAATCAAAAGGTTTAACCCAAAACAAAAATACAAATTACGCACAATTTCAAACTACCTACCTTCACAACCTATTTACGTACCTAATTAAGTAGATACCTTGTTTGATGTACCCTCCTAGGTCAGCCTATGTATTTACCTTTTTATTTAAGTAGGTAGGTAGGTATGTAGTTTGGGTTTGTAAGCACCTATTTATGCACCTTCAATTTTAATATTAATATTTTGTATTAAATTCATTTTTAAATGTCATGTGACATATTTACATTGGGCCATGTGTTATAATATAAGATCATTCAAACATTTGAATTGAACGTTTTAGATTATTTCAAAATGATATTTATATTTATATTTTAAATAATTAAATATTGGGATCCATGGAGTACTTCACTTAATTTCTTCTATAGTCCTAGGTTTTGGAAGTATTCACCACATTGTTAGGTGATTAGTCAAATCCATTATTCTATCATCACATCATCTGCCCTCAATTGTGATTAAAATATTTGCGTCTTAGTTACATGTGACAATATATATACAATGGAGTCAAATGATGAACTTTTCTTTATTCATTTTTATTTCATCCAATATTCATTGTCATGTGCAATTAAAATCACATGTAACTTGTCCAAATCAATTAATGAAATTTTACTCGCAAATGTCACTTGTAACTAAAATTTAGTCATAGAGATTAGTTGAAAATACATTTTTTTCTTTTAATGTATGAAGAACAAAAAAAAAACATTGAAAAAAAGGTGGTTGAGAAAAAGCCTTTAACAACCATGTGGAAAAAGTGAAAATTTTGGGGGGCAATTTCATTTTTTGACACAAAAGTTTGGGTAGGCAAGAAAAAACATTCATGGCCTTGACAACTTAGAAAATTTAAAACTTGTGGGTAATTTGAAACTGATTTGGGTAATCCATAAGGTAATTTGGACTTCACAATTTGACAAAATAAAAAAATTGTAATGTAATTTGACAACTTGAAGATGTGGATCTATAATATATTTGGAAATTAAGCAAAATTGACCTTGCAACCTCGCAAAATAAAACTACCAAACAACAAAAGTCAATTTGGCAAAATAACACAGTCTGGAATTGACATTTCTTTATTTCATAAAAAAAAATTCAATATTTATTTACATTGAAACACAATAATAGACTTGACCAACAAGCCATTAACACCCCAAGTCAAATTTCAAGTCAAATTCCATGATAGAAGGTTGGCATGTTTTTCACCTAGACATCGATGGTTTTGAAATAAAACTTTTTTTTGAGGTAACTTGATGTAATTATATTATTACTTATGTAATTACTTAAACATTAAATTTAATAATTTACTTGATGAATGGATTTTAAAATTTAATTATGGTTTGGTCATAGTTTCAATTAATGTGCATTGATTCATACATGATAATTCATATTGAAAGTCTTTGACACATTAATGTGCATGTTGAATCACATGCAAAGTTATGTGATATGTAGATTTTAAGAAATTTTCTTTTTTAATTTTTTTTTGTAAATATATAAATGAATGTTTGTGACTTTTGAAAACATCTTCACTTGATAGCAACAAATTGTTATATGATTGCAAAATTTTATAGAATTAAATTCTGAAATGAATCAAAAGTTTAATCTTTAAAAATATTTGCATAGTTTATGAATGTGTGAAATGCATGATAGCATAATGGTGTAACATAATAGTTGCACATAGAAAATAGGAAGGTGAGTGAATATTTGCATTTAAAAAAAACATATATTTACATAAATGTGTGATAAACATAGATAATTTTGATCCTATCCCTATTTTTGGGTCTACAATCTTACAAATAAGATTTATAAAATTTTCATGTAAATAAAACAAATGGGAAGCTCACAATCATGCTACAAATAAATCAATTACAATTATTTTGATGGACACTTTTTTGTTAATTTGGTGTAAATAGTAAAGGACAGATTTGTATGCAACATGAAAAATATTGAAACCCTACTTCTTCCCTTAGACCAAATCTTGGCATCACTTCCCAAAAAAAACAAAAAGTTTATGCTCCCCATTAAAGAAAGTCCTTGCAAGGGCATGTTAAGCCATCTCATAGGCTACATGCAAATTATATATAACTAGTTGTCATAATAGGACACTCCAATACCTATTGTGATTCATATTAATTAGTTGATGGGTGTGCTGATAATTTCCTTCTTTCTTCTTTTTGAAAGATCCACAATATTCAATGGCCCATCATCAAATTTTTTGGAACATTGAAGTATTTCCTGATAGGAGGGCCTCTTTGGACACCAGTTGCAAAATAGAAACAAATGTATTTCTATTTCATGCACCTTTTCAGTTTATATAAATGGGAGTTGAACTTTGGGCAAACCATATGGGATTAAAACCGCGGTTCTATTGGGAACATCTTGGGGGATGTATTTGGGAACATGATGAGAACACATCAATTTGGGAACGAGGCAAAACAAAAAATCCCTCCCTCTCTTTCAAAAACAAAAAAACTGGACCATTCATGAGTGCATGCTGAGCCTTCCCAAAACTGTTCGTCACCATTTTTCGCCTGGGCTAGTAGCCCTCCCAAAGAGCTGGGGTACCTATTATTCTACATCCTAATGATCAGTAGGGGTTGGCCTTGCCCTACTGACTCACTCAAAGGCAGAAAGCATTCTAATCACCCTTTTTCTGCTAGGCCGGCTTTACATAGGCAGGAATCTATTTTTAAAATTAAAAGTGCTAAAATAAATTTTTTTATAGATTTTCCTTCACCAGATTTTGCCTACAGTTTAAGAGAAATCACTCAATCAGTTTACATGGTTCAAGTAGTTAGACCCAAAAAAAGAAGGATGTTCAACAAATTTTACTTTCCTATTTAGGTTCCTTCTAGCCAAATTTGGTGAAATCTTGTTGTATATCATCACCAATTTTTTTCTAAAAATATTGATACCCTGACCTGGTGTATAATTTTTTAATAAATTATAAAGTGAGGATTAGAACTTTTTGTACTCTGTTTTTTGAAAATCACATCCAAAGGGTATCAAAATCTGTAACCCACTCTACCCTGGTTTTCATAGGTGTCAAGAAGGGTCTCATGTCACATGGTGAAGCTCATGTGAGGTTGAAGAGGGTTCTCCAAGTTCAATTCAGGGTTGCGCAAAATGAGGTTCTCATATAGAAGGTGCCCCCTTACATGTGAGAACCTCCAAATCTATTCACTCCAATAGAATGGTGATTTGGCCTCCACAACATTGAACAGACTGGTGGAACAGAGGACTTGAACACATTCAATGGGGAAGCATCTAATTTAACTAATGATGTAACCTTTGACCTCAAGGATCTCTTGGGATTAAATTCTCACTTTATAAAGCCTATGTGTGTTTGCTTCTTACATGGATTTTATCCCCCTAATAGGATCAGAATGGGCTTCTCAAGAACCAGACTGGGTGCTCCATCCCGTGCCCACAATGTGTATCAAAGGTGATGTGACCGATTATGGGGTGGCCAAACGGAAACCTGATTATGGCTACTGAGTTTGGAAATATGATCTTTTTGGTTTAAGGGTTTAAGAAATTAAACCTGTCGGAAAAACGGACTTAATGAAGGTTGCCATTTTATGGTTTTGGGGACATGAACTTGTAACGGTGCATGGGAAAGCTTGAGCGGGAAGCCAAGCATGTAACGGCTAGAATTCTGGAGGTAGGAGGGCGATTTGGATTTTGGAGGACTGGCAGACAAGGGGGCCAATATTCTGGGTGGTCAAGGGAGTGATTTTCTCTCGGGTTGTTCTTCATGCAGCTGTTTAGCTTGTTGCTGATTTTCTTCCGCTGCGCCAGTATCATGCTGAGCGGCTGTGTAATCTCTTAATGCAAATTAGCATGGAAGGTGGTGCCGAGGAAAGATGAGAGCTCTAAGGGGTCCGAGCCTTAGATGTGTGGGCAGGCAGAAGAGAGGGAGAGGATCTGTTGGCGGAATGTGTTTCTGTGGGGTTTTGTTTGCATTTGAATTGTGGTCAGCAGAGCGTTATTTTGTGGAGAATGAGAGGTAGGAGGGGTCTGTGCCTGCAAATATGTTGTGTGGGCATGATGGGGCTGTCATTGTGAAAGGATTCGTTGCGAGCTTGGTTTACTGTTGGTTCGCGTCCGAATCTCAGAGGGTTGCTGCTAGGTTTCTGGGTGCTGGGTTTCAAAATGTGGAGAGTGAAGAGTAGTGTATAGAGGCAGATGAGGGATGTGGTTTAGTGGTTTGAGGGACCAAGCGAACACGAAGGGATCTGACCTCGAAGGCATCACCGGAAGTTCCTGTTGCAACCAAGAGGATGTGCATTGTAGATCGGACATGAGACAGTCCTCGGTTTGTTAATCTGATTTAAGGCACAGGGATCTGCTTCCTGTGATTCGACGTGTTGATCTTTATTTTGAGCAAATCATTTTTTTGTTGAAGAATCAGGCGTTGTGTGTTGATGAGTTCTGTAGATTGTTAGAGTGGAGTGTGGTGCAGGTCAGAAGATCAGGGAGCTCAGATCCGGTTTGGGTCTGTACGCTCACCATGTCTGGTTGTCTATGTGTTTCTGCATAGGTCTCTCTCTAACTCTCTCTCCTCTCTTTTGGTGACAGTGAGACTATATGATGCTTGAGGCGATTCTAGTTCTTGCAGAAACTAGAATTGTCCATTCTTATTGAGAGAACTTGCCTAATGATCAACATGAAAATCAACCCGGTTCATGAGAAGTGCCCAACTCTCATTTTCACTTCGAGTTTTCATGTTTTTTTTCATCCATTTTCGTGCATGATGTGCATTTGAAGCTATCTGACTAGGATGGAAGTCCATCCAGGAAAATTCTTGAAATCTTAGGATGAAATAAAGTTCCCTAAAAAAAAACTTATTTCATCCATGGACTTCCTTAGTACAATCCTTATTTTCTTCTTTTAAAGGAACATTTGGCTCATTGTTGAAAGCCATGACATCCATAAATGTCCGTAGCATGTCCATACTCAAGGGATATCCCTTTAGGCAACCCTTATTTCCTGCATGAACTTTCACTTCCCCCCATCCAAACTGACAATCCATGATATTTTATGCATGTGCATCCATGAAATTTGGATGGCTTTCAATGCAAAAAATAAAATTTTGAATAAACTACATTTCATGGATGAAATAAGTATTTCTGGACTGAATTTCTTTCACCCCAAGATTTCATGACTTTTCATGGATCGAGCTCCATCCCATGAGGATAGTTTCAAGGGCACATCAACTGGACTTGGCAGTTTGGCAAAATAGAAAAATAAAAAATGTACAGTTGGCAACTTGGCAAAATAATGAAATAGCCATGTGAACTTCACATTTCTATATTCCATAAAGCCCGACACAATATAATTTGAAACAACTTACCATAGGCGGGCCTGAATGGAAAGGGGGGCGTTCTCTCAGGCCCACTACACCGGTAACCAGGTGCACGCCATTTTAATATGATGGTTACTATTTCTTACCATTTTCCTCCATGAAAAAATAGGCAAAAGTCGCCATATTTTGAGGGAAAAAAGTCTGAAGTTTCCATATTTAGACAGTACATTTGTAGAGCTCATCAAAACTAAGCAAGGATCCTAAAGTGTTTCCAACCAAATTTGGCTTTTTCCTCTCGTTGACAATTGAGATCCCACCTACCTCACAAAATTGGGAAAAACACCTTGCTCTTGGCTATTCTGTTTTTCCCCTGCCGTCCTGGTTTTGTTGTCAGGTTTGTTTCCTGGCACAAATTGGTGTAAAGTGCTTTTTCTGAGAAGCGTTTTCATTAAGTATGCAGATCTTCGTTAGGAACTCGATGGCCAATACTGTCATCACGCTTCAGGTGGAGAGCTCTGACAGCATAGCGGATGTCAAGGCTAAGATCCAGGAGAAAGAAGGTATCCTTCCTTCTCAGCAGCAGTTGGTTTTCAACAATGAGCCGTTGGAGGATGGGCGGGCTCTGGTGGACTACAATGTCCAACATGAATGGACTCTGCACTTGTGTGTTTCGGATGCAAAAATCTTCCAAGAAAGGAAGTTGATTCCATTAAGGTAAGGAAAGTTTTGTCAACACATTAATAGCTTTCCTATGCAATGTTCACAGTTTCCTTTCTAACACTTATGAGCACTGGAAGATAGGTCTTATTACTATCTTATGCAACATCTAAGTCCTTCCTACTTGACCTTTCCACTGGCAGAACACTTTGTCCAGACTATAGTTTGTTCCTTTCTTGAACGATGTTTCAAGCATTTGTGATTCCAGTTGCAATTCAAGGAGAATTCAGCATTCAAACCTAATTAGTTGACATATCTAGTCCCATATTAGACCCAAACGCTAAGGCTTTACATCGCCTTGGACCCAAAAGCGATACAAAATTAAACCCTGCCAATAAAGTGTCTACACATGTTATGTCATGGAACTTGACATCTTTCAATTACACTATTAAATGATGCCAAGGGTGCAGTTGTGTGGTTCGACAAGACCCATCTGAGGACCCATCAGACCGACCTGAGGAGCCACCACAACATGATAGTCCAAGACCACCTATTCCACGTCGACATTGCTGCTGTATTTCATAGCTGCCATACTTGTTGAACATGCCTTCTTAACAAAGGCAGACCAAGAATGCAGTGGAACTATGGTGTGGTTCATGGGGACTTGATATTGTAGTCAAACCAAGAGGTTCAGTTGGAGACAATTGCAGTTGGAGGCTAACTTGGGGGTGGATATTGCTCATTTTCAATTGAAATTCGAGTTGGACTAAAGAGACTCAGGTGTGGAGATCAAGTTGCAATTGAGGCTAAATCATGCACAATTTCAGCTTGAAATCACCCTCAACTTTAGAGATAGATCCCTTATCACGATCATTAATCATTGAATTGGTTTTGCTTTGCAAAAACATCAAGAAATGAAAAAAAGTTGGGTTTCCCACTTTGAAAGCTAACCCAGTGTTACTAAGATCATTAATAGTTGCCTTAATCTTGACTTACATATGACTCATGCTATTAATACCATAGAATCTTTACCATTTTGGCAGTTTGTTGTCAAATAATTAATTAAATTTTAAATATTAACTTCGACATTTGGTTTTTTAATTCTACAATTCTTGGCAGTAGTGGCTATATTATTAAAAAAACTTTGCTAGAGTTATGGAACAATTTAATGTGTCTAAACTAACTCACTTTCAAGTCTTCATCATAAAAGGTTTGGAGTCCAAACTTCATAACTAAAATTTTGATTTAATTAAAATTTCTGCACAAAAATAAATAATTTTTCAAAAGTTTGGCAAAATTGAAAAATGTTTGAATTTATGTCGAAATGGTAAAGCTAGTAAGGTAATTGAAACCATTTATTGAGATAATTGATATTGAGGGAAAAATGTCATCTAAAAAAAAAAATTGTGATGGTTTTCAAGTGGTGATAGTCCATAACTATGTTCAGCCAAGTTTGGAGAAATTCAAAATATGAAAATATAAAATCTTAAGCACGCTTTCAAGTTTGATAGTGGTGATTTTTGTGGAATTTTTTGAATTTTTTGTGGTTTTTTGGCAGTTGCTTTCAAAAACATTGATGAATTTGGGATCAAATATATTTTTTACAAAAGAATTCTCAGAAATGGAAATTTTTTGCCACAAAAGAAACCAACAACACTAGGAAGTGAACACGTGAGCTAACCTTGTGAGTAAGAATGAATATTATTGGAATATTTTGATGACGTGGATAGAATATTACTAGAATATCCCTATACCACGTAGGAATGATGTGGAAAATATTTTTCCACATGTACATGGATGAAAGTCATCATGGATGAAAATGTTAGATGAAAGTTGAAAATAAGGAACTTTTTGGATGATAATTATAAGTTGACGAATAATTTGGATGAAACATTCGATAGGATGAAATGCATGGATGGAACTAATTCCAAAACAATTATGACAAATGAAAACCACATCTACATGCATGAAAGCTACAAAAATGATGAAATATTTGAATGGACATGGAGCATGAATGAACTTTTGGATGATAATTGGAAATAGACAAATTGTTATGATAAACCTTTAGGTTGGTTGAATGTGTGCATGAACATGGAGCATGAATGAACTTTTGGATGATAATTGGAAGTAGACAAATTGTTATGATAAAGCTTATGGTTGGTGGAATGTATGGATGAAAGTAATTCTAACACAGTTATGACGAATGGACATTACTAAATTCACATAATTTTCAAATCCAACTTCATCCACAAAGGCAACACTCGATGGAACTACATTACGATGTAAACATGTGAAACAATAACTTGTGTAAATTAAGTCAAGTCACAAAATAAATCAAGGGTAATTCCACATAATGATGCAATGGGAAAATGTTTGAGAAATTAATGAATATTGCGCTACACACATAATGTTGAAGAATATTTTCATTTATGCACTAGAATAAATTGCAAAAGAAAAAAACCGATAATAGTCATATTTAACAACAAGCCAATAAATATGTAATCTAATTTACGTCTAGGACTTTGGCATGATGTGATAATCTATAAACCCCATTCTAGCTCCAAGATGGATAGTGGATGAATGGTTCTCTCATCCCAAAATGGGGCATACAAACCTCCTATAGCTATCATCGCATTTCAAAAATGGTTGTAGTCCTTTTAGTGTCTTTTCTTAGTGCCTATAACACCTTAGAATGCCACCCTTGACTACTTTATACCCTCTATAGCACACTCCATCAACTCATAGACATTTCTTACCAACTATAACAATACATTTTAGGTTGAAGGCGACTACCTATTGGTGTTCTCCCCCTTCTTATTACCACCAAGTACTAACTACTACCTTCTTGTGGCAACTAATAACTTACTACTCCGGAGGCTACCAAGTGGTATGCTTATTTACTTTTTGTTATAAAAGAAATGCAAAAATACCATGTCAAGGAACAACATACTCTGTATAATATCAAATTATTCTACCTTCCACACCTCCTAATAAAATAGATGCACAACAAACACACCGAGTTTTGATCCTCAAACATTTTCCATTAAAAATCACCCACATATACAAGTACATTTCTTCATTACAGATACACACATTTTTCCAAGGGAATCCTTCATTCCCAATCCCCAACTACAAAAGTATCAAATGAATAAAAAGTCTTGAACACCTTTTTTTAATCCTCCTTTTCCACAAATCACACAAGGTTCACATTGACCCCAAGAAAATACGGCCTTATCTTAATTCCTTCCTAAAAATATCTTAGATGATTAGGTAGATTCCCCCAACCATTCACTAACATGAATTATTTAATCCCATTAACTTCACCTTTTGGACAAGGGATGGTAAGTCTACCACTATTAACTATGCGTTATTAGGGAGGAATATGGTATTAACTATTCTAGAGTTTTCTACCCCTTAACAATTTACATGTCTACTTTTTAATTTACCTACCCTTCTACCTTCTTACTTACTTATTTACTTAAGTAATTGAGTAATTAATTTTACATTTTTACCTACTTACTTAAGTAGGTAAGTAGGTATGCTATGTAAGTAGGTAGGTATGTTTTACCTACTTAATTTTACTTACCTACCTACATATGCCTATGTATTGACATATTTAACTACCTACTAGATTTTTATTTTTTACTCAAAATTCAATTAATTTGCAACATGGCAACTTTTGATTTTGCTAGGTGTCGCAATCTAAAACCATTATAAATGAACAATCATAATCGATGGTGGAGATTATTATTTCAAAAATATATAACTTTCATGCAAAAATCCCCAATGTGTCACATGTCAAATTTTGATGGATCAATGAAAATGACATCATCATAACATGACCAAAGTAGTTGCCAAGTAGATTCATTTGATCTACACAATAGTTATTCATACGTAGTTGTAATTGAGTTGTATAAGTTGCATAAATATACAGTTTCACCTACAATGAATTGCATGTATTGCAACTCATGCAACTTGTTCGACAACATTCCCACTTGTAGAAATATGTTGAATTGCAATGAGTTGCAAATGGTCATTGCAACTCAAAAACCTAGTTGTAAGGCTAATTGCAAATCATTCCATTTTTTTCGTAGTGAAGCCATTGACATCCATAACTTCCCCAAAAGTGGAAAAAAAAATTGGCTTTACCTTTTGAAAATTGATCAAACCTTTCCTTTGCCCCATCTATGAGGGCTAGACCAAATGTCATGTTTTTTTTTTCTTCTTCCTCCTTTTCTATGTTCCAATGTTTGGCGTTTTTGTTACATGTTGCATTTCAAATAACCATGGTGGCTATGACCTGAAATACTAAAAACAAGTATTTGTATGACCTAAAATACAAGTAGTGAAGTTCCTATAATGGAATGTGTTCGAACCAATTGGCTTTAAACATGAAATTGAAACATTTTGTAAATTTTTTGTTGAATCACAAATGTAGTGAATGTGGCTATAGCTACAATTGCATTACCTAGACTTTTGCATTCCATGCACATTTCTCATTCTCGGATGGATGTCAACTCACAAATATATATGTACTCAATCATGAATTTGGTGGTGGTCAATAAAAATCAGTGGTGGTTAGCAATAATTGGTGCTCAATAATAGTTGGAGGTCAACATTAGTAGCAATAACTCGTGGTCTAGAGCTCAATGGTGATCAATCTTCACCTTGTTTTCTAATTTGTTTTTTCAATCTTTAAAAAAAAGAAGGTGAAAGGCTAAAATTATAGCTCTCCAATCATGTAGGTAGGGGAATGTACCTTTGTTATGCTCTTTGTTGTAATGGATTGTGATTAACATGCTCTACTTCTAGTCCATGTTGTTGTGATGTTTTGTTGTTTCAATATTGCATGGTGTGAATGCAATGGTAAAAGTTATATAGGACAACAAAGGTTTCACAAGGAGCTTTCTTATCAATTAAATTTCAAACCATTGTGACAAGATGGTGTGCATAGGTGATACAAAACTCAATAATATCTCATTGTTTTCTAGGGAGCTCTTTCAATTTGAAAATGCTCATGACGTCACAAGGGGTAGGTTTTCAATCTAGATTATGTAAATCTTTGTCCAAACATTGTTACATGATAGTTTTTGTATCTTCCTCAAGGTGTAGATCACTATCATCAAAGTAAAGTGGATCACAAGTCTTTATTTCTTGTGAAAGATTTCATGAGAATAAAGTTTTAGTAACGTTCATTGGACCAATGTTTCGATTTGAAAATTTGGTTTGAAGCTTTGAAGTAGGCTTGTTTTTTGCCAACCTTTGCAAATCACGGTTTTCTTTCACCAAATTGTGTCCATGCATAAAACAACCACACACATAAGTGAGGTTTGGTCACTTACATTCAAAACTCCAGTTTTGGATTCGTTTTGTTCAATAGTTCCTTGGTGATCGAGGATGTTCACATATGGAATTGTTGTTTGAAAGAATGCTTGAACGGTTGTTGAAGGATTAGCATTTGCAAGTTGAAGCTTCTTCATATGACTTGCAAACATCAACACCAAACAAACTTGTGGGTATTTTGATTCATCTAATTTATGAGCTTAGAATTTTTTTAAATATATTAGTAGTCAATCAGTAAAATCAATTTTCAACAACAAAATACAAAATGAGATGACAAAGGTAGTTTTTTTTTATCCATAATTTTCCAAATGTTTATTGACCTTGTTAAGAAAAACTATAATTGGTTTTTGAACTTAACAAAGTTATGTTGTTAGGTACACATACATCGATTAAATAGGTAATTTTAATTTGGACATCCCACTTGTGACAAATATCAAAGAAATTCCAAGTTCAAATGGATGAAAAATTAATCATTGCATTATGCTAAAACGAAATTGTTTTTGAAAAAGAACAATTATTCATTTATATTATGATGAAATTGAACCTATGTTACCATAATGAATAAATTTATTTTGTAAAAGAAAGTCAAATAAGCAAATTGAGTGCAACTTGGAATTTGATCATTTGAAACAATTTATTAGAGGAGGGTCTAAAGGGGGGGTTTGTGGGGTCTAGCACAATGCTAATTTGGTGCACCTTTTTATTGTATGCTCATTAATTTCTTATTGATTTTTCCAATCTTGCCCATGTTTTGTATGCATAATTATCACGCCTTAAACATTTGGAAGACCTTACACACACAATGGTAAATGAGTGACATCTTGGCAGTAGATGACAACATTTTTGTCAACCATTCACACATACAATGTTATATAACATTAATTTTGACATGGCATGGATGTTATCACAATGTTGATGTTGGTAGTTAACACTAAAACATCATAAACAGCTAACATTTTAATGAAAAATAGGATACTAATTTAAAACAACCAAAAGTGAAAAAATAATTTCATGTTATGAAACATCTAGTCGTCCATTTCACCAACCTTTATTCCTTCACTATTTTCCTTACTATGTCACTTTGTTGTCCTCCTCCCCCTCATAAGTGCTCAAACTCTACACTTCTTTAGCACCAACACTAAACACTCACTTTAAAATTTCATGCACGTTCATAAAGCTCATAAATCCACATGAGTTTACTAGGTTTGTTTGAAGACATGGAGGATGTGAAGTCATTGTGTGAAGAAAACACTGCAGAGGCTAGAAGGAGCTAGAGAAGAAGGGCGATCAAAGTAAGCAGCCACTCTGGTCCTTCGTCCACGGCTTATTCTCTCTGTCTCTCGGAAAGTCTTTTCCTCAATCTCTGCCATATTCCCCAATCTTCTAGTTATTCTCTGTCTCTAGGAAAGTCTTTTCCTTAATATCTGCCATATTGCCCAAATCTTCTAACCGTAGCAGGGTAGTGTGGGCAGTCATGAAATAGACTACACCTCTTGTTCTCTCAATGCTGCGATGTTGTGATTTAGTTGTATTGTGAATGTCAGGAGTTGTGAGAGTGTGAAAATGATAAGCATTTGGGAATTTGGTGGTACCAAATCTCAGAACCACTCTTTCTTGCCTCAAAAGTATCGATACTTTTCTCTCTGGGGAATATATAAATGTGAAGTTCACATGCTATTTCCCTATTTTGCCAAGTTTACTTTTGATGTTTCTGGCTCTCCACTTGCCAAATTGTGAGGTGAGATAGCCGAATTCTCACGTTGTCAGTCTGCATTCACAACTTGCCAATTCCACAATTCTATTTTTCTATTTTGCCAAAATGCCAAGTCCACTCCACCCTATGGACTGCCGGAATGTGCCTTCTGATCTGCTTTTGTTGGGCTCCAGAAAATCACACCGCCCCTGTGATTTCTGTTTTTTCCACAGGCTGCCTAGAGCTCCTCCCTCTTTTTTCCCTCCTCTTTCTCTTCATTGTTTTTTTTCATTTTTGACTTGATGGACCTTTGAAGCTTGAGAGGAGCCCTTTCAAAATTGAAATTTACCCCCAAAATTATGTTTGAAAATAATGATATTCAGAACAAATTGATAGGGTTTAACTTCAAATTTCATGTTTTTTTTTAAAAGTCCATTTTTTGTGAGTGATGTGCACTTGAATCTATCCTAATGGAATATTTGAGGCATTTGCTCATTGCTAAACTTTGAAATCTTTGAAAAATACAGAACTTGGAACTATGCTCAAAATGGATACTTGAGGTATTTGGGCACATAACCTCAAACATTGATGACTGAAGCTACAAGGCCTAATAGAAATGAAATGCTCTTGGGTCATACTAATGATGCACGAACTGATAGTGCATTCCCATTCCTAGTAAAATGTTATGACAACATGCCAATCATATCTAGTTGCTTTTGTAAATTGTTGATCTTCTTCCTAGCAAGAATCATAGTTTGCAGAATAATGGAAAACAAATATTTCAAAAATGCAAAGTCAAAATAAGAGTTCCATATAGATAAGCTAATGGGAAGGTACAAATGTGCTACAAAGGAATCAATCACAATTACTTTGAATGGGCACTTTTGTGTTAATTTGGTGTTGATAGTAGAGATCAGATTTATTTGCAACACGAAATATATTGAAACCCTACTTTTTCCCTTAGACCAAATCTTGGCATCACTTTCCAAACAACAACAAAACATTTCTCAGCAAAGAAGAAAGTCCTTCCAAGCGCATGTTGAGCCATCTCATATATGCTGCATGCAAATTAGTTTCATAAAACTGATTGTCATAATAGGACACTGGGATACCTACATATTAATTAATTCATGGGTGTGCACATAACTTCTTCTTTTTTCTTTTTGAAAGAGCCATATTCATTGGCTCATCATCAAAAAAATTCAAACATTGAGCACTCCCCAATGGAAGGACCTCTTTGGACCCCAGTTGCAAAATAGAGAAAAAAGTATCCCCCTCTAGCCCACCTTTACAGGTTATATACATGGGAGTTGAACTTTGGGGAAAATCATATGGAATAAAACCAAGGTGCTCTTGGGAACACCTTGGGGTACACATTGGGAACAAGGGAAAAAATTAGAAGTCCTAAAATCTTTTTTTTGGAGATCTTCCTTCGTTAGATTTTGACCAAAATTAATAAAATCACCAAATCTCTTCGTACGGTTCAAGTAGGTAGCCCAAAGGAAAAGAAGGATATGTTCACCAAAATTTACCTTCATATTTAGCTTCTACCCATATTTGGTTAAATCTTCCTGTAGACCATCGCCACTTTGCATACATCATGAAATTGACCCAATAATATAAAAAACAATGGGACTCAGAGGGGCGCAAATATTTCTCTTGTATGTTCTGATCATAATGTTGAACCAAGTGTAACAACTTTGGGATTCAGAACTCTCACTTTTGACCTTGCAAGAGCTGGGTTCTTGCAGGTGTCAAGAGGATCTCATATCTCATAGTGAAGCTCATGCAGGGTGGAATGTATGGGGTTCCTGAAGTTCAATTGGGGGTTGTTCAAAATGAGGTTCTCATATTGAAGGTGCCCAACTATGTGTGAGAACCTCCAGACCAATTCACTCCAATAGAATGGTGATTTGGCCTTCACAACAGTGAACTGACTGGTAGAATAGAGGATTTGAACACGTTCAGTGGGGGAAGCATTTAATATAACTAATGATGTAGCCTTCCACCTCAAGGATCTCTGGGGATTAAATTCTCACTTTATAAAGCCTATGTGTGTTTTCTTCTTACATGGATTTTTAACCCCCTAATAGGCTGAGAATGGGCTTCTCGAGAATACGACCGGTTGGTCCATCCCATAACCACCATGGGTATTAGAGCTGAGATTATATAATGCTTGAGGCGATTCTAGTTCTCACATAAACTAGAATTGTCAATTCTTATTGAGAGAACTGGCCTAATAATCAACATGAAAATCAGCCCCATTCATGAGAACTGCCCAACTCTGATTTTGATTTCAAATTGTCATTTTTAAAAAATCCATTTTTGTGTGGGATGTGCATTTGAAGCTATCCTAATGGGATGGAAATTCATCCATGAAAATTCATGAAATGGGATGAAAAAAAGTTCCTACAAGAAATACATTTTATAATTTTATTTCATCCATGAAGTGTAAATGTCACATGTGAATTCAAATCATTGAACTTGAAATCTATGTGCTAAACCTCCTTAGCACAACTCCTGTTTTCTTTTCCAAGAAGTATGTTTGGGTCATATGTTGAAGGCCTTGCCATCATAAATGTCCATAGCCCAGGGGTATCCCTTTTGGCAACCCTAATTTCATGCATGAACTTTCATCCCCCCCCCCCCCCCCCCCCAATTTAGAAATCCATCATATTTTATGCATGTGCATCCATGAAATTTGGATGGCTTTCAATGAAAAAAAAAAAATTGTCAATGAAACTACATTTCATGGCTGAAATTAAATGGTAGATTGTATTTCTGGACAACTCCCCAGAAAGGGGCCTGAATGGAGCAGATGAGAGGCTTGTATTGGGCCCCCTAAACCTGTACATGCACAGGTTTTTATATAATGGCTACTATTTCTTACCTTTTTTTTCAATGTTGCCCCTGATATGATATTGTGCCCAAATGTCGTGCAGAAAATGACATGCAGGTGAATTTGCAGTCATGGGTATGCAGAAAAAAATGCCAAAAAATTCCATAAGCAATTGCAGTGTACTCTTTGAATTGAAGAGCCTTGATATATTTCATGACTGCCGACACATCCCTACCACTGGATAGAAAGCGAGAAACGGTCAGAAAATTCAGGCAAACAGGCAGATATTGAGGAAAACACTTCCCCAGACAGAGAATAAGCTGCCGATCAAGGACTGGAGCTGCTTACTTTGATTGCCCTTCTCAAGCTCATTCTAGCCGCTGCAATGTTTTCTTTTGGTGGTGAAATTTCCAACCATAGCCACAAAAAAGAAAATCTAGTGTGAAGAATACAAAGAATTTTTAAAGACAAAAATAGGCCAAAGTCGCCATATTTTGAGAGAAAAAAGTCGGAAGTTTCCATATTTAGACACTACATTCCTAGAGCTCACCAAAACTAAGCAAGGATTCTAAAATGTTTCCAGCCAAATTTGGCTTTTTCCTCTTGTGGAGGGTTGCAACTCCACCTACCTCACAAAATTGGGAAAATGTACCCTGCTCTTGCGATGAGCCCTAATTTGTTTTGCCCCTTTCATTCGTGGCTTTGTGGCTGGGTTTGTTTCCTGACACAAGGTTGAAGTGTTTTTTCTTAGAAGCGTTTTCATTATGCAGATCTCCGTTAAGAACTGGATGGCAAATATTGTCATCAGGCTTGAGGTGGAGAGCTCGGATACTATGGCTCATATCAAGGCTAAGATCCAGGAGTATGAAGGCATACTTCCTGCTCAGCAACAGTTGTTTTTCAATGACGAGAAGTTGGAGAATGGGCGGGCCCTGGTGGAATCCAATGTCCAAAATGAATAGACTCTGCACTTGCGGGTTGCCAAAGAAATAACCATCCACACCAACCTTATAAGTCCACCATGTAAGCAAAGTTTGTCAACACATTCATGGCTTTCCTAAGGATTGTTCACAATTTCCTTTTTGATACACTTATAAGCATTGGAGGATAGGTCTTATTACTATGTTACACAACATGTAAGTCCTTCCTTGTTGACTTTTTCAGTTGGGAGTACTTTGTCAAGATCATAGTTTGTTCCTTGCTAAAAGATTACTTTCAGAGTTCGTAATTCTAGTTGTAGTTCAAGGAGAGGTCAGCATCTTGACCTTTCTAGTCCCATATTAGACCCAAAAGCTAGGGCTTCAAATTGCCTTGGACCCAAAAGGGATATAACATAAACCCTGCTAATAAAGTGTATACACATTTTACATTATCTAACCTGACATCTTTCAACTACACTGTAAAATAATGCCCAGTTATGAATTATGTGGACAGATCAGACCCACTCGCAGAACCACCAAAGGAACCACCAGAACCACCAGACCAACGTCCTCCAATATCACCTATCCAACACCAACATTGCTGTTGTATTTCATAGATGCCATACTTGTTGAATATGTTTTCTTAGCAAAGGCAGACTAAGAGTGGATGTGGAACTATGGTGTGGTTCACATGGACTTGATGTGGATGTGGATTCCAAACCATTCTTCATGGGATGGAAGTCCATCCATGAAAATTTCTTGAAATCTCACAATGAAATAAAGTTCATCCAAGAATAATACAATATATACATTTTATTTCATCGTGAATAAATTAAATTTCATGAATGAAATAAATTGATAAATTGAATTTCTTGGAGAAACCTTATTTCACCTTGAGATTTGATGAATTTTCATGGATTGACTTTCATCCCATTAAAATGGCTTCAATTCCACATCAATTGCAAAAAAAAGATTTTAAAATGTGAATTTTAAAATTAGAATCTTTCGATTTGCTCTCAATATGTTCAAAAAATAATTTTGAAGGCAATTTTGATTTTGAAACAACTCCTTTCAAGGTTCAAAGACCCAACAAGTTATAAAACTTATCACCAGTAGAAATCGACCAAAATATAACTATTCCATTTTGCAACCACATGTGACTTGTAGTCGTTTGTGACTAAGTTTGGGAGTATTTGCAATTGTAAAATCCAATTTCAATTATTTCATTCAATTTTACAACTAAGATACAATTAATGGAAACTTTATTCTATAGGTCGTAAGGTTTTTAAGTTTATTTTTATCCATTAATAAGTTGACATGTCCCATTAGTTGCAATATTCACCAAATTAATTGCCTCCTAAAGGTATTCTACAGTGATTGAAAAGTGTATTTTTTGTATGTTTTAAAATTATATTTATTATATGTTATATATCATAAATATATATTTATGTGTAAATTTATTATGCACATGTATGTATATTGTTCATGTAATGACTTTCAAAATTAATCTTTCAACTTAAAAATTTGTTATTCAAATCAGAAAATTATATTTGAATCTATAATTTGAAATTTAGAATTTAAAAATAGTTATGTGAATTTGAATTTTTTAATTTCCATTCTGAATTAATTTAAATTAATTGAAACTCATTATTTAAGTCTAAAAATTGATGTTCCAATTTTGAAACATTTTATTTGAAGATAAAAATCAATATTTCAACTCTGAAATTTGATATTTCAGTTCTAAAAAATCTTATTTCAACTTTGAAAATCATATTTCCTTCTGAAATTTCTTATTTCGATTCTAAAAATGATATTTGAATTTTTAGAAAATTACTTGAATTTATCAAAAAAATTATTTGAATTTCAAAATTTTAATATGAATTCTTAGAATCATAACTTGTATTTCAAAATATATGTTTCAGTCTGAAATATATTTCCAATTATGAAAATTTTATTTAAACATTCAAATCAATGTTTCAATACTGAAAATGACTCTGGGAATTCTATAAAAAAATTACTGAATTCAGAAAATATTATTTGAATTTGAAATTTGAAATTTGAAATTTTATTTCTAAATTTTTTTTATTGGAATTCATTTTCTAGTTATTTGCACTTCAAAACAAACTATTTGAATCTGAAAATTGCTATTCATTAATTTAAAACATTATTTAAATTTTTAAATTTTTATTTTAATATAAAATTTTTAATATAAATTTAAAAAGATTATTTGATCTAAAAATTGATATTTGAATTCTAATTTTATATTTTCAAAATTCCAAAATTAATATTTCATTTCTGAAATTGAATTTCTGAAATTCGAACTAATATTTTGGATTCTCAAAATTAATATATCAATTTAGAAAACTATTATTTGAGTCTTGAAATAGACATTTCAATTTTGAATATTTTTATTTGAATCTAAAAATTCTGATTTAAATTCAAATGATATTTGAATTCTGAGTTATTATTTTTGCATCAAAAATTAATATTTCAATTCAGAAAATTATTGATTGAGTGTTAAGGCCTTTTCTCACTAGTGTTATTCAATATAAACTACTTTTATGAATAATTATAAATGACTATATTTACTAATTATAAGATTGACTTAATAATTATTGTTACAACAAATATTTTTATATCACATAAATTATATTCCTATGTAAGAGAAACCAATTACTGTAATTAATGTTACATTATTTTAAATCATTGCTAATGCTTCAAAGAAAAATTAATTATACAATATACATAATTATTAACAATGTGTAATTTATAACTTTAAACCTGGAATAAAATTTTGGAAGATGTATAATATAATTTTAATAATTTTAATTGTAATGATTTTAATTTCAGGGTTTATTATAGAGTAATTTTTATTTTATTTTTTAAAATTCTGGAACTGTTAAGCTATGATTAATATTTTAATATTAGTTTTATCTTAATTATAGAAATTAATTTTATGTTCAAAAAATTATTGTATTGATAGTTAATAATTACCAGTAGAAAAAAAAATCTACTTGACCAATGAAAAAACTTACAATAATAACTGTAAATATATATAAATAATTTAATATTAATTTAATAGAAAATAGAATCTTTTTTAAATAAGAATTTTCAGTTCATGTATAATTTGAAAATAAATATGTAAAATAGTCATTTTTAAATTACAGTACTTATGTTAATTTTATATTTATTATATTTTCTATGATTTGACCAGATTTTAAAAAGTAATAAAATATTTTTAAATGTTTTAATTCTTTATTTATCTATGAATCATGTAGTGACAACTTGTGGGTAACTAGATAGCTAGTTAGTTATATATTTAAAATGATGACTTATTTAAGTAGTTGATAATGAATATTTAATATTTGTAATATATAGTTTATATGTTAAATACATGTTAAATTTACTCATTATTAACTAATTAATAATTTAGTGAGGCATGTATTTGAATTATTTCAAAATCTTAAAAGTAAAAGCAAAAAGAGTTTTAGTTTAATTTTTGAAAAAATTGCAACTTCAAAACTTATCCCATATTGTTTGTTCTTCATTCGTATTTTGAACATTATATAAACAAAAGGTATGGTCATGCAATTGCACATTATAAAATTTGTGCATATGGAATGAACCAATCAAAAGGTTTAACCCAAAACAAAATCTAAATTATGCACAATTCTAAACTACCTACCTTCCCAACCTATTTATGTACCTAGTTAGGTAGGTACCTTGTTTGACCTACCTTCCAAGGTTGGCCTATGTACCTACCTTTTTACTTAAGTAGGTAGGTAGGTATGTAGCTTGGGTTTGTAAACATCTACTTATGCAACTTTAACTTTAATATTAATATTTTGTATTAAATTCATTTAAGAAGTGCCATGTGACATAATTCCATTAAGCCACGTGTTATAATATAAGATCATCCAAAGATTTGAATTGAACGTTTTAGATTATTTCAAAATGATTTTTATATTTATATTTTAAATAATTAAATATTGGGACACATGGCATCACATCATTTGCCCTCAATTGTGATTAAAATAATTACATTTTAATTACATGTGACAATATATATACAATGGACTCAAATGATGAACTTTTATTTATTGATTTTTCTTTCATCCAATATTCGTTGTCATGTGCAATTAATATTGCATGCGACTTGTCCAAATCAATTAATGAGATTTTAGTCCCAAATGTTGTTTGCAACTAAAATTTAATCATAGAAATTAATTTAAAATACATGTTTTCTTCTAATGTATGAAAAAGAAAAAAAAAATTGGAAAAAAGGTCATGAAGAGAAAGCCCTAAATAACCATGGAAAAAAAATAAAAAATTTGGGGGGCAATTTCACTTTTTGACATAAAAGTTTGGGTAGGCAAGAAAAAACATTCATATCCTAGACAACCTAGAAAATTTTAAACTTGTGGGTAATTTGAAACTGATTTGGGCAATCCATAAGGTAATTTGGACTTCACAATTTGACAAAATAATGAAATATTAATGTAATTTGACAACTTAAAGATGTGGATCTATAATATATTTGGAAATTAACCAAAATTGACCTTGCAACTTGGCAAAATAAAACTACCAAACAACAAAAATCAAATTGGCAAAATAACCCAATTTGGAATTGACATTTCTTTATTCCATAGAGAAATTTTCAATATTTATTTACATTGCAACACAATAATAGACCTAACCAACAAGCCATTAACAACCCAAGTCAAATTTGAAATCAAGTTCCATGATAGATGGTTGGCAAGCTTTTCACCTTGACATTGATGGTTTTGAAATAAAACTTTTTTTGAGGTAACTTGATGTAATTATATTATTACTTAAAAGTTAAATTTAATAATTTATTTGATGAATGGATTTTATAATTTAATTATGGTTTGGTCATAGTTTTAATTAATGTGCATTGACTCATACATGATAATTCATGTGAAAAAGTCTTTGCCACATTAATGTGCATGTTAAATCACATGCACAGTTCTGTGATGTGCAGGTTTTTTTCTTAAAAGTTAAAATTAAATTAAATTTTTTTTATAAATGAATGTTTGTAACTTTTGAAAATATGTTCACTTGATAAGAACAAGTTGTTATATGATTACAAAGTTTTATAGAATAAAATTCTGAAAAGAATTAAAATTTTAATCTTTTAAAATATTTGCATAGTTTATGAATGTATGAAATCCATGATAGGATAATGATGTACTATAATAGTTGCACATAGAAAATACAAAGGTGAGTGAATATTTGTATAAACAAGAACATATATTTTCATAAATATGTGATAAACATACATAATTTTGATCCTATCCCTATTTTAGAGTCTACAATCCCACAAATAAGATTTATAAGATTTTCATGTAGATAAACAAATGGGAGATAAACAAATGGGAAGCTCACAATCATGCTACAAATAAATCAATTACAATTATTTCCATGGACACTTTTGTGTTATTTTGGTGTAAATAGTAAAGGACAGATTGAAATGCAACATGAAAAATATTGAATTGAAACCCTACTTCTTCCCTTAGACCAAATCTTGGCATCACTTTCCAAAAAAACAACAAAGTTTATGCTCGACATTAAAGAAAGTCCTTCCCAGGGAAGGTTAAGCCATCTCATAGGCTACATGCAAATTATATAAAACTAGTTGTGATAATAGGACACTGGGATACCTATTGTGATTCATATTAATTAGTTGATGGGTGTGCTGACAACTTCCTTTTTTATGTTTTTGAAATATCCACATATTTATTGGCCCATCATCAATTATTTTGGAACATTGAAAGCACTCCTGAATGGAAGGGCCTCTTTGAACCCCCAATTGCAAAACAGAAACAAACGGATTCCCAATTAATGAACCTTTGCAGTTTATATACAGGGGAGTTGAACTTTGGGCAAACCATATGGGTTAAAACCGAGGTGCTATTGGGAACATCTTGAGAAATGTATTTGGGAACATGATGGGAACAGATACATTTGGGAACAAGGCAAAAATAACAAAAAATCCCTCCCTCTCTTTCAAAAACAAAAAACTGGGCCATTTATGAGTGCATGTTTAGCCATCCCAAAACTGTTCGTCACCATTTTTCGCCTGGGCTAATAGCCATACCAAGCAGCCGGGGTACCTCTTATTCTACAACCGATCCGTAGGGGTTGGCCTTGCCCTACTGACTCACTCAAAGGCAGAACGCATTCTAATCACCCTTTTTCTGCTAGGCCGGCTTTACATAGGCAGAAAGCTATATTAAAAATTAAAAGTGCTAAAATCAAGTGTTTTTTGAGATATTCCTTCACCAGATTTTGCCCAAATTTAAAGAAAACACTAAATCTCTGTATATGGTTCAAGTAGTTAGAGCGAAAAGAAGAAGGATGTTCAACAAATTATGCTTTCCTGTTTACGTTCCTTCTAGCCAAATTTGGTTGAATCTTCTTGTTGATCATCACCACTTTGGATACATCATAAAATTGACCCCCAAAAAAAAAAAAAAAACTCTGACTCAAAGGGGTGGGAACATTTCCCTTGTATTCTCTGATCATAGTGTTTAACCAAGGCTACATAACAACAACTTTGGGATTCAGAATTCTAACTTTAGACGTTGCAAATTTGGGTTCTCATCAGTGTTGAGCGGGTATAAAAAATGCCCCTGGTATAATTCTCGATTATCTTTTTTGAAACTTTCAGGTATCATTTTGAAAGTTTCAATGATACTCTGAAATCATGATCATCGGATGAGAATCGAATCTAAAATAAATAAATAAATATTGAGACCCGAGTAAGATAAAAACCCCTTTACCAGGTCAGGTTCTCAGGGTTCAGTGTACAGGATTTAATGCACAACCATTAAACAAGGTTATGCATTTAATGCACAAGATTCGAACTAATTTTACTAGTTGCACTGCTAGGAGCTGTAAAATATATGTAGCAGCACTGGAGTCGCTAAGGACAAGGGAAAGACAGGATGAAACTCAGTTTTGCTAGTTTCAACCCCACCCCCCCCATGTTTGAATCTCATCCCATGTATGACTAAACTCAATTTCCGATGCTGGATTTTACTTTTCAGAAAAAGAATAAAATCAATAATTTGTTTGTAATTTTGTTTTTCTTTTTTATTTGAAAAAATTTAATAATCTATTGGTGAGAACCATCAAATGATAACCAGTTGTTTTCAAATTTATGAGAACTGACATCATGAGAATCAATTAAATATTTTAATAAAAATATTGATACCCTGACCTGGTGTATAAAAAATTATTAATTAAAAAATGAAAATCAGAACTTTTTGTAATCTATTTTGTGAAAATCACATCCAAAGAGTATAAAAAATCTGATACCCACTCAACCCGGGTTCTCGTATGTGTCAAGAAGGGTATTACATCACATGGTGAAGCTCATGTGCGGTTGAAGAGGGTTCTTGAAGTTCATTTGAGGGTTGCGCACAATAAGGTTCTCATAATGAAGGGTCCCAGCTACATGTGAGAGCCTCTGGACCAATTCACTCCAATAGAATGGTGATTTGGCCTCCACAACATTGAACAGACTGGTGGAACAGAGGACTTGAACCCGTTCAATGGGGAAGCATCTAATATAACTAATGATGCAGCCTTTGACCGCAAGGATCTTTTGGGATTAAATTCTCACTTTATAAAGCCTATATGTGTTTTCTTCCTACCTGGATTTTAGCCCCCCTAATAGGATCAGAATGGGCTTCTCAAGAACTGGACTGGGTGGTCCACCCCATAACCACCGTGGGTATCAGAGGTGAGACTATATGATGCCTGAGGTGATTCTAGTTCTTGCATAAACTAGAATTGTCGATTCTTATTGAGAGAACCTGCCTAATAATCAACATGAAAATAAGCCCTGTTCATGAGAACTGCCCAACTCTGATCTTGACTTCGAATTTTCAGGTTTTTTTCATCCACATTTGTGCATGATGTGCATTTGAAGCTATCCGAATGGGATGGAGGTCCATCTAGGAAAATTCATGAAATCTTAGGATGAAATAAAGATCCTTCAAGAAATACTTATTTCATCCATGAACTTCCATAGGACAATCCCTATTTTTGTCTCTTAAAGGAACATTTAGCTCTTATTGAAAGCCATGACATCCATAGCATGTCCATAGCATGTCCATAGCCAAGGGATATCCCTTTTGGCAACCCTAATGCATGAACTTTCATCTCCTCCCCCACCCAAACTGACAATCCATGCTATTTTATGCATGTGCATCCATGAATTTTGGATGGCTTTCAATGCAAAAAATAAAATTGTGAACAAACTACATTTCATGGATGAAATAAGTATTTCTGGAATGAGTTTAGTTCACCCCAAGATTTCATGACTTCTCATGGATCGAGCTCCATCCCATGAGGATAGATTCAAGGGCACATCACTCACAAAATTGGTTTAAAAAAACAAGAAATTTGAATTCAAACCCTTTCAACTCGCTTTCAATATCATTATGTTCATAAGATAATTTTGTGGCTAAATTTAAATTTTGAAAGGGTTCCTCTCATGCTTCAAAGACCCATCAAGTAAAAGAAAACAATGAAGAGAGAGAGAAGGGGAAAAGGAGGGAGGAGCCTTTAACAGCCTGTCGAAAATATAGAAAAAATAGCGACAGTGTGACTCTCTGGAGCCCAAGTTTTGGGCAGATCAGAAAGAGCATTCAGGCCTTGGAGAGCCCATAAAATTTTCAATTTGTGGGGAGCTTGAAGCCCATTCTGGCCTGGACTTGGCAATTTGGAAAAATAGAAAAATAAAAAATGTACAGTTGGCAACTTGGCCAAATAATGAGATAGCAATGTGAACTTCACATTTTTATATTCCATAGAAGCCCGACACAATATAATTTGAAACAAGTTACCAGAGGTGGGTCTGAATGGAAAGGGAGGGGCGTTCTCTCGGGCCCACTAAACCAGTACACAGGTGCACGCCTTTGTAATATGATGGTTACTATTTCTTAGCGTTTTCCTCTAAAAAAACTAGGCCAAAGTTGCCATGTTTTGACAGAAAAAAGTCTGAGGTTTCCATATATAGACAGTACATTCATAGAGATCATGAAAACTAAGCAAGGATTCTAAAGTGTTTCCAGCCAAATTTGGCTTTTTCCTCTTGTTGACCATTGAGAGTCCACCTACCTCACAAAATTGGGAAAAACACTTTGCTCTTGGCTATTCTGTTTTTCCCCCTGCCGTCCTGGTTATGTTGTCAGGTTTGTTTCCTGGCACAAATTGGTGTGAAGTGTTTTTTTTCTGAGAAGCGTTTTCATTAAATATGCAGATCTTCGTTAGGAACCGGAAGGCCAATATCGTAATCACGCTTGAGGTGGAGAGCTCTGACAGCATCGCCGATGTCAAGGCCAAGATCCAGGAGAAAGAAGGTATCCTTCCTGCTCAGCAGCAGTTGGGTTTCAATGGCGAGCAGTTGGAGAATGGGCAGGCTCTGGTGGACTACAATATCCAAAATGAATCGAGTCTGCACTTGCGGGTTTGGGAAGCAGAAATCATCCAAAACATGATTCGAGGAAGGTAAGCAAAGTTTTGTCAACACATTAATAGCTTTCCTATGGATTGTTCACAGTTTCCTTTCTAACACTTATGAGCATTGGAAGATAGGTCTTATTACTATCTTATGCAAATCTAAGTCCTTCCTACTTGACTTTTCCACTGGCAGAACACTTTGTCAAGACCATAGTTTGTTCCTTGCTTGAATGATGTTTCCAGCATTTGTGATTCCAGTTGCAATTCAAGGGGAATTCAGCATACAAACCTAATTAGTTGACATATCTAGTCCATATTAGACCCAAAAAGCTAGGGCTTTAAATTCCCTTGGACCCAAAAGGGATACAACATTAAACCTTGTCAATAAAGTGTTTACACATTTTATGTCATGGAACTTGACATCTTTCAATTACACTATTAAATGATGCAGTTATGACAGTTATGTGTCCACACCAGAGCCACTTGACGATACAGAACATCATAGTCCAAGATCACCTATTCCACGTTGACATTGTTTTTGTATTTCATAGCTGTCATACTTGCTGAACATGCCTTCTTAACAAAGGGAGACCAAGAATGGATGTGAAACTATGGTGTGTTTCATGGGGACTTGATATTGTAGTCAAACCAAAAGGTTGAGTTGGAAACAACGGAAGTTGGAGGCTAACTTGGGAGTGCATATTCCTCATTTTCAATTGAATTTGGAGTTGGACCAAGGAGACTCAAGTGTGGAGATCAAGTTGCAATTGAGGCTAAATCATGCACAATTTGAGCTTGAAATCCCCTCAACTCTAGAAATAGATCCCTTATCATGATCATTAATAATTGAATTGGTTTTGCTTGGCAAAAAAATCAAGAAATGAAAAAGGTTGGGTTTCGCACTTTGAAAGTTAACCCAGTCATAATAAGATTATTAATAGTTGCCTTAATCTTGACTTACATATGACTCATGCTATTATACCGTAGTAAAGTTACCAATTTGGCAGTTTGTTGTTGAATAATTAGTTAAATTTTAAATATTAACTTTGACATTTGATTTTTTTAATTGTGCAATTTTCAGCAATAATGATTATATATATATATATATATAAAGCTTTGCTAGAGTTATGGAACAGTTTAATGTGTCTAAACTGACTCACTTTCAAGTCTTGATCCTAAAAGGTCTGTGGTTCAAACTTCATAATTAAATTTTTGATTTAATTAAAATTTCGGCACAAAAATAAAATATTTTTCAAAAGTTTGGCAAAACTGAAAAATGTTTTAATATATGCCGAAGTGATAAAGGTACTATGGTATTTGGCACCACTTGTTGAGATAATTGATATTGAAGGAAATGTGGTATGGCAATTGTCAATTTTTTTCAAATTGTGATGATGTTCAAGTGGTGATAGTTCATAACTATGTTTAGCCAAGCTTGGCGAAATTCAAAATATGAAAATATAAAATCTTAAGCAGACTTTCAAGTTATATGCAATAGTGGTGATTTTTGTGGATTTTTTTTAATTTTTTGTGGTTTTTTGGCAATTTTTTTCAAAAACATTGATAAATTTGTGATCAAATATATTTTTTACAAAATAATTCTCACAAAATGGAAAAAATCTGCCACAAAAGAAACCAACAACGTTATGAAATGAGCACATGAGCTAAGCTTGTGAGTAGGAATGGATATTATTGGAATATTTTGATGATGTGCACAAAATATTATTATAATATCCCTATGCCACATAGGAATGATGTGGAAAATATTTTTCCACATGTACATGGATAAAAGTTAGTAAATGGGTGAAAACTTTGGATGAAAGTTGAACATCAAGGATCTTCTTGGATGATAATTACAAGTTGACAAATAATTTGGATGGAACATTTGACATCTTGAAATGCATGGATGGAACTACTTCCAAAACAATTGTGACAAATGAAAACCACATCTACATGGATGAAAGTTAAGAAGGATGAATATTTGGATGAACGTGGAGCACGAATGAACTTTTGGATGATAATTGGAAATAAACAAATTGTTGTGATAAAACTTCTAGCTGGTTGAATGTATGGATGAAAGTAATTCTAACACGGTTATGACAAATGGACATTACTAAATTCATATAATTTTCAAGTCCAACTCCATCCACAATGGGAACATTCGATGGACCTACATTACAATGTAAATGGGTGAAACAAAAACTTGTGTAAGTTAAGTCAAGTCACACAATAAATCAAGGGTAATTCGACACAATGATGCAATGGGAAAATGCTTGAAAAATTAATGAATATTGCACTACACACATAATGTTGAAGAATATTTTCATTAATGCACCAAAATAAATTGCAAAAGAACATAACCCATAAGAGTCATATTTAACAACAATCCAATGACTATGTAACCTAATTTACCTCTAAGACTTTGGCACGATGTAATAATCTATGAACCTCATCCCAACTCCAGGATGGAAAGTGGATGAATGGTTTTCTAATCCCATAATACATGGCATATTGCAAAATGTAATACAAATGTTCACAAGGCACCCATGGCCTTTTCTTACCCAAGGATGAATCCATCATGGAAGCAAAATCCACACAACTACAAGCAGAATAATCATTGATTGTTATTTCATATTACTTATAATGTTTTGGTGGTTTTGAAAGGAAGCGGTAAATCCATGTTTATTTCGAAAGAGGAATGTTTGAAAGAGTTAATAATGTGGCTTCAAAAGTTTGTCCCACCTCCCACTTGCTTTCTTGCATAATAGATAATTTGAAATTGTTGGGACAACAAATCTTCTTCCCATTTCTTGATTTTGGCCAAACATCTAGATTTAATGGTTTAAAGATAGTGGTAGATGTACCATCACCAAAGATTTTGAAGGGCACATCTGAGAGGCTACTTCACACATGCAAATATGTCGTCCCTAACTGAATTAACCAAGGAACATCTTGGCTTGTCTGAAAGCAAGAAATCAACCTCTTCCAATGCTAGCACGTCAATTTGAATGAGATATGTCCCTTCTTGCACAAGCCATAAGGTAGGCAAGGCCCACCTATTGAGTGCATATATCATGCATGTCCCTCCCACACAACACATTAGATCATCATGACAAAACCAAAACTTATGTAGCTCAATTGATACAACTTTGGTTGCAAACTAATAACCGACATAACCTAGAGTTGGGATACCACAATTTGTTTGTTTTGAAATGTTATTTGCTTTGCTTTGCAATAATGTTTAATGTCTTTTTGTAGCATTGAACAACAATTTTTTCACTTTAGGGGATTATGTTCAATTTGCCAAATGTTGTCCCCATAGAAGCATTCAAGAACCTCCGCACCATTGCGGGTGATAATAAAATCAACATTGCAACCCTCTCTCACATCAATAACTCACAATTAGTTGATTGGAGCAATCACATTGGCCACTTTTGGACAAGAAAAATTCATCCAATCATGTCGAAGTGAATTTGCTTTTGACCTAGGTGGAAGGTTTACCTTGTGTTTGGCTAATCCAAACATTTTTTCACCTTTCAAATGTAGTATTTTAATAGAAAGACCAAAGCTTCAGGTGTATTTGGCAATTGCAACAACTATTTCAACTTGGTCCCCAAACTCATTAGCCCTATGCAAGCACAATCCATTATTGTCCAAACCAGTCCCAAATGTACCTCCTTGTAAAAAGGCACAATACAACAAAGACTACTTGAATGTTCACACCTAACTATCGAACATTGCAACAAAAAGGCCAATACCATCCTTGCTAGATTGTTGCAACTAAATGCTATGGACTCTTTCAAGTAAGTTACAAGTTGGCATATTAACTTCTTCATCCAAGGAAATTTTTTACAAATAGATAAAAAGAATGAAGTTAAAATCCAAGGACATGTGGAGAATTAAATTTGAACACAATAGTTTGGTAAAACTTACATCCAACGTGAAGCCTCCCCATTGTCGCACACGAAAGTACCAAAATCTAAGCCAATTATTGAGCTCGTGAATGGCATCCTCGCTTATAGCTCCATACGAATACCACCAAGACCAAATCGTAGCATTTCAAGGTTAACTTCCTCCGAGGATGTGTTTTTTTTGTATTCATAACAAAGGATTTTGTGTTGGTCATGGAATTTAGAAGTAATCAACTATTTAATATGTCTATTAAAAAATTGAATCGAATGGAAAAAAATGGTTTTCTATTTATCAACCATTTTCATTGTAGGATTTCTAATCCCATAACAATGCGAACAACATTCCAATTTGCTTGCCCACCATCTACCATGAACCCCCTGAAAGTAAGCATACTCAATCCTTTCCTTTCAATAGTTGCATTCAACTTCCTCCACAAGATGCATTGAACTTTTGTGTCTTCAAATTGCATGTCACAAATCACAATCGTCATGACCTTGCAATAGATCGAGTCATAAATAGGACAAGCCATGGTCATCCATCCTTGAACACATTTTATGTGATCAAACATCATCCTTGCATTTTGGAGATCGTCATTTGATTACTTTTGCCAAGCAAGATGAAATTTGGACACAGATCCATCAATAGACATCTTGAACAAATAAACCTTCTGCCTAGCTTGTTGACTGAGAAAACAATTGTCCTAAATATAATTGTAACTAGATAGTGTCTTCAATTTGAGGATATAATCAATGGCGCTCCGGTTATCGAGGCAATGCTTCAATGAAACAATTAGATTGCATATGCCAAAAGAGCACAAAAGAACAAACTTAAACAATGTTTAATTTAACTTTTCACCTTTTGAGGAGCTCCACGAGACATTGTCCATCCTTGTTGAACAAGTGACGAGAAAAAAAACTTATATTCATAAACAAAGCAATAGCCAAATATGTAGTAGTTGGTGTGCAATAGATCTCATCTACAACCACGTTCTTCATCTCCTAAAAGGATTATCTACACATCCCTTTTGATACTAGATGCGAATGGGTGCTCGAATGGGTGCCCAAATGGATTGAAACTTTTGAAAATTTTGGAAATTTGTGAACAACATAATACATTCTAAAACTACAAGTTTGTAGACGAGTTGGTGAGGAGTTGTAGAACTTACAATTGATGGTATAGACTAGGGATCTCATGAGACATTGTCTAGCTATTAGTAGCTAAGAACAATCGCCACTCCAACTAACATCATTGTGCATAGAAAAACGTGAAAATAGAGGACAAGAATAATTCTAACAACACAAATGTCCAAGGCATTTCATTGTTTTGAATCCTAATCCAAATGCATTCATGATGTTACTAGTCTACAACTTACACTAAGCATGACCATTGTATTTTTTGTCCATACCTTCCAATTGTCCGGAATGTCTCAAGGGATGACACATAGGAAGAAGCTCAAATAAAATATCATTATTGAATTTTGTGGAAAAACCATTCACAAACTCAATTATGATGGCACCATAATCAAGGGACTTCAATCTAGAAAAAATGTGCGTGGTGAAAGACATTGTTTCTCAATGAATTCGCAATGCTGATGAAAGGAACCACTTACAACACATCTAAATGCAAAGGTGGTTTTTCAGCAAGTTGGGAATTCACGCAAAGAGGAACAACCACATTAGGAAGGGATGGGTTGTTTTCATCAAAAGATCTAGAATCACAAAGGTTGATAAATGAAAAGTCCACCATTGGGACTAAAAAAAAACCTTAAACCCTAAACCTAAACACAAGATGTGCAAAACAAAAGTGAAAGAAAATCTTTATTATGTTAACATATATGCAAACATTAACATGAAAACAACATGACAAAGTTATGGTGTAAAATCGTGCCTAAAATTAATGTTGAATAGACTAAAAATAATGGGGAAACATATTTTTATTTATATCCCTTGAGCAAGGTGCTCAAGGAAGTTTCTCAAAATGCTTGTAATTTACATGTGGCCTGAACACCTATGCACACCCGTGTGTGAACTATGAATGAACTGAAACTCAATTGAAAGTGAATTAAAACTCAACTAAGAATGAAGTTAAACTTAATTGAAAATTAATTAAAAATGAACTGAAAGTAAACTAAAGGTTAATTGGAAATGAATTGAAAATGAATTGCCAATTAACTAAAAATGAACTAAAAATTACCTTAAAATGAATTATGAGTTAACTAGAAGTGAACTTAAACTTAACTATAAGCTAATTGAAAATGAACTAAAACTAAACTAAAAGTCAAAAGTCATGGATGAACATTCAAATGAATGAACTCCATAGCATTAACATTCGTGACACATTCATGTGCACACAAAAAGGGGTCAATTTTTAAACATTATGATAATTCCTTTCTGTTGGAACCACATTACCTTGCAACTAAAGTTCCAAAACAACTAATATATAATTACACTACAACTAGACCCTTGAAATATAGGCAATTAATATATAGAATGCCACATTAAGAAATCAAAGAGTTATTCTATGGTTGCAATTTAGTTACAATGGGACACCTAATAATGTAATGTAAGTAGCATACATACAAATGTAGTTCATCATGTTTGATTTTTTGACAAGTTGCACTTAAGTTTTGTGTGACAACTACATTATAACTAGTGCAAATGTAGCACCCAATCAAGTAGTATACAACTTCAACACATATGATCATGCCATTTGTATGCAATTCCATTGCCCATTAAATATCATAATTGCAATTAGATTTCAATTATGATTCCCATTGATACAATTAATCATGCAATTATGTTGCCACTATAAAAGTATTATTTTTCCATTATTTTTACCATTGTTAAATTGTTAATAAATTAACTATGGAAAAAAATTATTTAAAATTATTTAATAAATGAAAATTTTCAATAATTTATTAACTACAACAATGATAAATACAAAATAATATTAATCAATGTAATTCCGACAATTAGATTATTAATTGATCAAATAGTTAACTTATAACTAAATAATGACTTAACAAAAATTCTAAATTAAATTGATTAAAAAATATTTAACTAATATAATTATTCAATAATTTAAAACCCAGATAATTAATTATTTGATAGTTATGTATTCTATCCAAATTCATATTTCATTTCACTACAATAAAAATTGTTTTTCTACACAAAATGATTTCATTGGATTTGAATGAAGTCATTGATTTAATGAATAGGGACTATTAATTGCACCCGCATTTTGTAGTAGTCTCTTTAATATTTAATAATGATTTTTTTTCATATTTTTGTTCCCCATTAACTATTAATTACATAATTTAGTGAATTATTAGAAATTTATGAATTAGACTGGATAATTACATATTAATACGAATTAATCAATTTAATTTATATCATTCTTTTTATATATAATTTAAATTATTATTTTTGGAAAATTCAGATAATAAATGATTATCTCAATTATTAATTATTTAAAATAACTAACAAAAAATGAATTGGATTTATTCGTTCCATTTATTAATCAATATTTTAATTTTCTGAATTAATTATTTAAATAAATATTATCTAAATTCACATGACTAATGAAAATATTTAAAAAAATTATATTGATAATTTGAAAAAACTAATTCAAATGATTATTTTAGATAATTAATTCACACATATAATTATCAAATAATTTATTATTTGACTATACAAATTACGAAATAAAAAAGAAACACAAAGAATGTGAAAAAACCTTTTTCTAGTTGCAATTCAATTTGCAATTAATGTGCAAATAAAATATTTAACCAATAAGTTTTGTCTTTGAATTTCATTTCACAAACTATATAAAAATGTTTTTTCTTATGTGTTCACATTAAAATACGTGTCAATGTGGGATGAATTCAAAAAAACTTAAAGACAAAATAAAAAATAAAAAATAAATATTTATGTTAAAGGGTGAAATTATGGCCCCTAATCATTATTGTCCTATAGGAACTAAAAGTGAAGGAACAAGGTCAACACTTTATTATTTAAAAAAATGAAATTACATTCACTAATTTACTTTACTATAATTATTCAAATAGTAAGTAAAAAATCACACAAAGAACAAATAAAGTAAGGTTTGTTATTTAAAGATAAACCTATTGTCGTATATGTAAGCTAATCTAGAAAAGGCCGAAGAAGAAAATAGAAAACGACAACAAGGGGAATAATTATAACCTATGAATAACTATTTTCCAAGGTTTTACCATACTTTTAGCACCCTTAGTTGTAGCCTCAATGGAGCATGTAGACCTCCTATAGCTATCATCCCATTTCAAAAATGGTTGTAGTTCCTTTAGTGTCTTTTCTTGCTACCTATAAGACCTTGGAATGCCACCCTAGACTACTTTATACCATATGTAATAGTACATTCTAGTTTGTAGGCGACTACCTATTGGTGTGCTCCCCCTTCTTATCACCACCAAATATTACTACCTTCTTGTGGTAGCTAATAATTTACTACTTTGAAGGCTACTAAGTGACATGCTTATTTATTTTTTGTTATAAAAGAAATGCAAAAATACCATGTTAAGGAACAACATACTTTGTATAATATCAAACTATTCTACCTTCCACACCTCCTAATAGAATAGATGCACAACAAACACATTGAATTTTGATTGTCAAACATTTACCCACAAATACAAGTATATTTCTTCATTATAGATACACACATTTCTCCAAGGGAGTCCTTCATTCCTTCATTGACCAAATCTTTCCTTTGCCCCATCTACGAAGGCTAGACCAAATGTCATGTTTTTTTTTATTCTTCTTCCATTTCTATGTTCCAATGTTTGGTGCTTTTGTTACATGTTGCATTCAAAATACACATGGTCACTATGACCTGAAATATTAAAAAAACGTACTTGTATGACCTAAACTACAAGTACTCAAGTCCTTATAATGGAATGTGTTCCAACCAATTGGCTTTAAACATGAAATTGAAACATTTGGTAATATTTTTGTTGAATCACAATGTAGTGAATATGGATATAACTACAATTGGATTACATAGACATTTGCATTCCATGAACATCTGTCATTCTTGGATGGATGTCAACTCACAACTATATATGTATTCAATCATGAATTTGGTGGTGGTCAATAACAATTAGTGGTGGTTAGCAATAATTGGTGGTTATTAATAGTTAGTGGTCAACATTAGTAGCAATAACTAGTGGTCTAGAGTTCAATGGTGATCAATCTTCACCTTGTTTTTTGATTTGTTTATTCAATTTTTAGAAAAATAGAAAGTAAAAGGCTAAAATGGTAGCTCTCCAATAAGGTGGGTAGGGGAGTGTACCTTTGTTATGCTCTTTGTTGTAATGGATTGCGACTAACATGCTTTACCTCTTGTCCATGTTGTTGTGATGTTTTATTGCTTCAATATTGCATGGTGTGAATGCAACAGTAAAAGTTATGTAGGACAACAAAAGTTTCACAAGGAGATTTTTTATCAATTAGTCCATACGATTGTGACAAGATGGTGTGCATAGGTGCTTCAAACTCATACAAAACTCAACAATATCTCACTATTTTTTAATGAGCTCTTTCAATTTGAAAATGCTCATGAAGTCACCAGGGGTAGGTTTTCAATTTAGATTATGTAAATCTTTGTCCAAACATTGTTACATGATAGTTATTGTATCTTCCTCAAGGTGTAGATCACTATTAGGCAAAATTATAATTGTTTTTTGAGCTTAACAAAGTTATATTGTTAGGTACACATACATCAATTAAATACGTAGTTTTAATTTGGACATCCAACTTATGACAAATATCAAGGAAATTCCTTGTTCAAATGGATGGAAAATTAATCATTTCATTATGTTAAAACGAAATTACTTTTGAAAAAGAACAATTATTCATTTATATTCTAATGAGATTGAACCTATGTTACCATAATGAATAAATTTACCTTGTAAAAGAAAATCAAACAAGCAAATTGAGTGCAACTTCGAATTTGATCATTTGAAACAATTTATTAAAGGAGGGTCTAAAGGGGGGGTTTGTGGGGTCTAGCACAGTGCTAATTTGGTGCACCTTTTATCATATGCTCATTATTTTTTATTGATTTTTGCAATCTTGCCCATGTTTTGTTTGCATAATTATCATGCCTTAAACATTTGGAAGACCTTACACACCCAATGGTAAATGAGTGACATCGTGGTGGTAAATGACAACATTTTTGTCAACCATTCACACATACAATGTTATATAACATTAAATTTGACATGGCATGGATTTTATCAGAATGTTGATGTTGGTAATTAACACTAAAACATCACAATAAGCTAACATTTTAATGAAAAATAGGCTACTAACTTAAAACAACCAAAAGTGAAAAAATAACTTCGTGTTATGAAACATTTAGTCATCCATTTCACCAACCCTTATTCATTCACTATTTTGTGTACTATGCCACTTTGTTGTCCTTTTCCCCCTTAGAAGTGTTCAAACTCTACACTTATTTAGCACCAACACTAAACACTTATTTAAAAATTGAATGCACGTTTGTAAAACTCATAAATCCACATGAAGTTGTTTAGGTCATTTTTTCAACCACATGTGTTTACTAGGTTTGTTTGGAGACACGAAAGATGTCAAGTCATTGTGTGAAGCAAACGATTGTCATCAACAAACAACAAATGATAGGAGCACCCATTGTAATGAATATTCATTCATATGGAATTGATTTCATGTTTTTTGAATTGGTATTTTTAGGTTTTGATAATCTTTATTGAATGTTTTCTAATTATTGAATGCCTTGTAGATCCTCCTTTTGTTCGTACAATTTTAAACAATTTTGGTCCTTCCCAAGGTTGTGGAAGTAGATGAAAGAGACAAAGAAAGGAGATTGTTATGTCTTTAGATTCAACCGTAAAAGTGGGGCCCAAAAAGATTTGTCAAGCAAATTAGTAGTACATACAAATGGTTTTTTGGATTAAGGTGAAACAAAATGAATATCTTGTATCTATTGACAAAGTGGATTTCAAAGACATGTTTGAATCAACTATTATGAAATGCAAGAAAATTGTTGTGACTATCAACAAGGACAACCATTCTATTCACACGAGGAATGACCCAAAATGTAAGGATAAGTGGGGAACAATATATGGAGATTTCATTTGAATTCATGACTATGGATGATATAGTTACTTTATATTTAATATCTTGTTTGATGAAAGGCTTCAATTTCTCACATATGTAAACACATCTTCTTTTGACATTTGAAAATTTTGAATCCAACTTTCTTCATCAAATTTTATTAGTTCAAGAATTTCAAAAACCATGTAGTATTGCAAGGTTTGACCTAGTGTCTAAATTCAAGGCTCAATACCATTAAAAAATTCTAGGTCAATCCATAGGTCTTCAATGTAGAAGAAACAATTAAAAGTTGCATTGTGTGAGTAATATTTGCAACACTCAAACTAAGGTTGAGGAAGATTAATGGAATAGTATGAGAAGATTTGATTTTCTTTCTATTCATTTTTGTAACAAGAACAAGAAATGTAATGCACAACATGGCATCCTCAAATCTACATTAATCAACATTGATGCTGAAAAATGAAATTGAATTGCAAGTTGAACACAAATGAAAATGCAATGTGATCAATTTAAAATCCAACTACATCTCTTCATATTTGGGAATGCCTACAACCATAGGTTTTATTGGAATTGGGCTTCCATGAGGCACAGCCTCAAGTGGGCCCTTATTCTGGTAAATCCCAAACAATCCAAGAATTGAATCAACTAGGAAAAATGGCCAGGTGAAGAGTTTAAAAGCATTTGAACATTAGGGAAAATGGTTTACTTAAGTAGTTGACAACCATGAGTTGTGATTTACTAGGGGAATGGAAAAATATTTTAAATTGAAAATCCACATGATGAATTCCTATACACATTCAACTGTTTTTTGGTGAGTGTAAAACATTCACATTGATCATTAATTAGAGGTGAAAACTTAAGACAATCAAATAATCATGTTTGGTTGAAACCCATGAGGGGTAGATCTAGGCACATGATTGAGATTTACAAAGTGTTTTGGATTCAAGGACACAATCCCGAAGTCAATTTTCATGGTTTCAAACTTCAAATTCACATTGGAGATGACCAATGAAAATGATAACAACATTGAACATGAGATGCCATACCTATGAATTGTACAATTTCTAATGTTTGTCTTACAAATTTAATCTAACATTAGGTACATGCATTTCTAATATAACCTAATACCATGCAGTGTTAATTACAACTTAGTTTTATTAGAAACCTAATATTGATGTTGTAATGCAATCAACAAAACATTGAAATACTTGACAGCCAGTGAGACATCTGTCATCACATTGAAGAGCTCATAAATTGCCTTTATTGGCAGCTGCAACCCCCTAAGGAAAGCTCACAATTGCCTTTGACATCATCTACAACACAGAAGAGAAAGCTCACAATTGCCTTATGATGACATCTGCAACCCACAGAGGAAAGCTCACAATTGCTTGTGACGTCATCCACAAATCACAAAAGAAAGCTCACAAAATTATCCTTAAATGCCATTTGCAACCCCCAAACAAAAGTTGACAAATTTTGCCTTTAATGTCATCCACAACTCACAAAGGGAAGATTTTCGCATAATATCAAAGACCTTTTCACATACAGTGATTGCCCACACAACAGCTAAAACACCAACTCTACTATTTCTGTAAGGCAAAAAATATTGCAAGGATAAATAATGGCATCCACTTCCATCATTTTCAAGACGGGAATTGTTGATGAGAGCTGCTCTTCTTACAGTGTCCACTACTATAAAAATGGAGGTTCAAGTGTCCAAGAACCTGACATGGGGGTGAGGGAAGAGAACCAACACATCTATCTGTTGCAAGAGAGTTAGCCAGCCAACAAATGCATTTTCATAATGCATGTCTGATATTTTTTTATTCAAAGAAAACAACTTTAGCTATACACTGGGCTGCAAGAGAATTTGACAACAAAGAATAAGGGTCACACGCAACTTCGCTGATGGGAGTTATTAGGTGGAGTATTTCAGTTCTTTTGGGTAAATAAACAAATCAGAAACTGGGGTGAAATCCAACACCATGTACCACAATCTTTCTCCCTGAAACTTTGATGGACTAGCTATAACATATATATGACAAAATTTCAAGATACCATATCTAATATCACAATTTTTTGGTATCCAAAAGATTTTACAAGTGATATACAATAAAGATATTTAGATTTCTTGAATATCTACCCAACATTGGTTCAAACTTCATGTCCCTTCATTTGCAACTTA
>Ga0209208_10000663_pt1 | contig 45752 bp, 37 predicted proteins | sample S1TSphfallax_3_FD_187694 | JGI IMG/M metagenome (GOLD analysis project Ga0209208, IMG submission 187694) | Host-associated microbial communities from peat moss isolated from Minnesota, USA - S1T2_Fd - Sphagnum fallax MG (SPAdes) (version 2) | ecosystem: Host-associated > Plants > Peat moss >...
GGTTTTGAGATTTTTTTAAAAAATGGTACATTGGTATAGACTCTTGGTTCTCAATGTTTTTGAAATTTTCAAAAAAATTACCTCCTTTCCAATGGCCAATTCTTCCATGAAAACTACTAATTCTTTGATGTTTCTGAAATAACTGTAATTGACGATTCTCTGATACTAATTTTATTTACAAAATTTGAATTGGGAGTTATTGGATTTTGAAAATTTTAATGAATCATAATTGCTAGTTAGATTTTTAAAAAATTCAAATAATCACACAACACTAGTTTTGACATAGTTCCAGCTCTTGGCCAGAGTGAACCAACAGCTACCAATGCACTAGTTGGCCATTCTATCCACTCGATGGGTTGCGTTTTTTCATTCGACGTCAGATGGGTTCATCATAATCCATTTTTTTTGTTGTTGAACACTGTAGTTTTTTTTAGGGTTTATTGTTGGCTGTTTTTTCCCTGAACCTGACCTCACACATATCTACCTTACTCATTTTCCTACCCTTGTAAGTATTGTACCAACCTTGGTACTATACTAATTATTCCCTATTAACATAACTACCTTAATAATTAGTTATCCTATTGACCTACCTACTATACTAACTACCTACCCTACTAACCCTACTAACTACCTACCCTACTACTTACATACCTTACTAACTTAACTTCCTTATTATACTAACTACCTACCCTATTAACCTAGTTACATTATTATTTACCAACCCTATATACACAATCACCTTATTGATAGAAGTACTTTACAAACTTAATCACCTTGATAAAGTAACTTGTTTCCTATGTATTAACTTACGTATTTACTTAGCTACCTTGTTAGTGTAACTTTCCTCCTACCTATTAACTTGCCTACCTACATGCTTACCTATTTTAACAACCTATTTATTTTGCTCCTTGAACTTCCTTTTTACTTACTAACTTGCCTACTAACCCAACTACCAAGCTATATACCTACCTATGCACTCACCTTCCTACCTACCACTATGTTCACCTACCTACCTATGTTTTTTACATAGCCAAATACCTAATTAATTACCTACTCACTTTTTCCACCCCCTAGGCCCCCAATCCTACCTATCAATCTATTAAGTTTCACCCTAATTCATGGATGATGAACATAGGTCCCCATATGTAGTTATTACAAATAATTTCTAGTGGAAACAATGTCATAATTGTAGCCATTTTGGTTTAGTTAATACATATTTTACTAAATTTTGTTTACCTAATTTATTTATGGAATGTACATTATAATACATCTTTTCATGTAATTATTATACATATGTATTATTGGATTATGGTTTAGGTTTAAGGTTGGGACAAATAAATTAGTTAGCAAGTTTTTCACAAATCTATGGTAATTAACCTAAACTAGGTTAAATTGGGGAGGGGGGGGGGTGGGAATTTTAGGGTTTAGACATATGTGAAGTACAATTTATATTTCATTCTATATCTTTTTCAAAGAGAATGGAAAAAAATTGGTTTGGAGAGATCACACAAAGGTAAGACACATATATTTTCTTTTGGTTTTTTACAAAATGTATTTGATTGTTTTTGAAGATTAAGGTTTTTTTTTTGTGAATAAATCTTTGTAGTTTAAGAACTTTTTTAAACATTTCTAAAAATTTTCCTATGTTTTAATTTTATTTATTTTTTTGCATTATATAATTTGTATAATTTGTATATTTTTTGGTTTAGAGCATATATGACTAGGAATTATTTTTTGTTAGGGTTTGTATAGTTAAGGTTTGCAATAGGGCTTATGGAAAAATATTATTTGGGGTTATGCTTTATGATTTAATGTTTAGAAATTTAGTTCATATATATCAAGGTTCAAGGTTTATACTCTGGACTTTGCTCATTGTATTGGTTTCTGATTTTATCACTTGTTTAAATCTATAACATAATTATGAATATCCTTTGTTTCCATATGTTCCATAGTTGTTAAATTCAATATTTCCTAACCCACTTTTGTTTAAATGTAATATATCATATTGTGATAATTCATTAACCATGAAACATAAAAATATTTTTAAAGTATTTGATTCCCTCCAATACATTATGAAATTCATGTTTTCAAAATTATTTATTCACCTTATAGTATGATTTAACATATATAAAAATGAACATAATGCAAAATTGGTCACATTGATGATACAAGGGGTTAGGGTTTAATGTAAAATTTACTACTTAATGTTATAATTATGGTTTAGGTTTAGAGTTTATGACATATAAATAAATAAATAATTATTTATAAATCTATAATAATTAAAATAAATTTAGGGTGCATTTTGGGTGGAAGTTTTAGGGCTTGAACATATGTAAAACAATGTAATGTCTTTTACATTTTTTAAAGAAAATGAAAGAGCTTAACTTAGAAATATTACCAAATGGTAATAGATATATATATTTTTGTGTTTCCCTATATGCAATACCCATATTCAAGTTCGTTTTGATATAACCTTTAGGTGATTTAGGTAACCTAAGGTGTCGACCCAACCCAAAATGTAATACCCACATGTCGGGTCATTTTGAAATAACCAATATGTAGTTTGGGTGGCCTTTTAATGAAAACAAAAACTTATATGTAATACCTGCATGCAAGTTCATTTTGAAATAATCCATAAGTGATTTAGATAGCCTTAGATCAACCCTAAATGCAATACCCACATGTAAGGTCACTTCAAAATAAGTGGTTTGGGTACCCAAAATATGTCTATTTATATATTTAAATTAATTATCATGAATAATTATAAAAAATAATGATTTGAATAACTTGTCAACATAAGAAATGTAATTAAAATAATAAATTGAATATCAAATTATTAATTTGATTTAAAAATCTAAAATTTAATTATCTGAATAATTAAGGTTCAACCAAATAATCAATTAATTAATAGTAAGAAAAAATGATTGTTTAAAAATGATAATTAATCATTTACATTATCTGAAATAATTTTCTAGTAATTCCTCAATTATGACATTATTTGTTGATACTTAGACTAGATTATTATGTCATATGAGTCCCATAAATATTACTATGGAAACTTATATGCAAGTAATGCAAAATATGTTAAAAATCAACAACTATTTATGGACCTACATGTGGGCATTGCAATGGATGTAAAAAAACTAGCAATTATTATTAAACCTATATGTAAGTATTATAATGGTTATAAAAACTAACAACTATTATGAGACCTATATATAAATATTGCAATGGTTGTAAAAAAACTAGAATTATTATGAGACTTATATGTGGGTATTGCAATGGTTGTAAAACTAACAACTATTACGAGACTTATATGCGGTTGAAATATTGACTTTGGCATCTTCTTCTTCTCAAGCATAAGAAAAGGAAAAAAAAAAAAACCATAGAGAAGAAAAGATGCAGACAAATGAAAGAACTTACCTTCAAGCTCTCACTCTGTCCTTTCATTTTTACCTCTCGCTTCTACCCTCCTGCTTTTGCTTTTTGTTTCAAACATTTTTTCCTAACATCTTCTTCTTCTCAAGTAGAAGAAAAGAAAAGAAAACCATAGAAAAGAAAAAAAAATACAAAGAAGGGAGGGAGTTTACCTTCAAGCTTTTGTTTTGCCTTCTCACTTTTGACTCCTACTTTTGCCCTCTTATTTTTGCCTTTTCGATTCAAGTGCATTCTCCTTGGCATCTTCTTCTTTTCAAACAAAGGGAAAAAAAAAACACAAAGAAAAAAAACCATAGAAAGAAAAAAAATGCAGAGAAAAGAAGGAGCTTACATTTCTTCTCTCGCTTCTGCATTTGGGATGAAGTGTTCCTCTTGGTTTTTCCTCTCCACATTCCTTCAACATTGAATTCTCCACCTTCCTCAAGCCTTGTGTCTCACGTCTCCTCGAAGTTCTATGCTACTCAAGCTTGAAAGCTCTTTCCAGATCTGGAGATGGAATGCGCGGGAAATGAGGTGAGTGAGGTAGGAGGGGGGAGGTAGGTAGGAATGGGGGAATTAGGTAAGAGGGGAAAATTTTGGGGCAGAGAAGGGGGCTAAAAAATCCTTGGGCAGGGGAAGAGGATGTGTTTTTGGATCATCCCCAAACGGCTTGAACGGCCTCATCCTGAACTGGTGCACTGGTGGCTGGTGATTCCCTCCTGTCCCAGCTCTTGAAAAGAGTTGAAGAGAGGACGGTAATAGCTACCACTACAGCTGCAACGACGGCCAGCGACGGTGTTCCTACGGGCACAGCCAACTGCAGTCCGAGGCAGCTTCGCGCACCAGTTGCGTGAACAGCCACTAGCTAGTTCATGTGCCAAGCTTGTGTGTCCGAACAGATCACACCGCAGAATTTTCTTCTTGATCCAGATAATCAACTTCAATCCATATTTCATGATGATGATGATGATGATGACGATGAATTCTGATAGTGGTCCTTCAATTCTAGATTAGCTTGACTGGATCGATCTTCAGTTGTGTTCTGGTTCTGTTCAAATCCGAACTGAGAGGTACGAGCTGCAGCGACCCTGATACAAGGAAGAAGAACAAGAACCATCCCCGAATGTGCTCAAACTTTATCTGTAGTACTCATAGCCTGATATCTGATGCTGAAGACCAGCTAATTCTCAGGCCCTGCCGGTGCGCCGAACCTTCTCATCATCATTGACACAGCAAGCTTTGGTTTAGTGGTTGCTTGCAGATGGTGGATAGACGGTAACGGAAAGTCCCTTGGATGTTTCATGGACGGTGGTGGTTCGCGTCTCTATAACCCACCGTAGAGCTGGATCATCCACCATTGTGAATATTCTGGTACGGCCCTGCAGAGCCCACAAATTCCAGTCACGATTGCCAGGAACTGTCGGGAGGACATGTAGAAGTTGAAGGAACTACCTAGACAACGTCCGACTTGCTGGTGGACCGATTGTGCTGATGAACAGGTAGAACTTTCCGTTACTGAATCCTCCAGATCTAGGAGCGCCCGCATCATCCTACTTGATCTCAGACTCTAGAGTCACACACTTCACGGCTTGTAGGTTGACAAGTTAATTAGAGCAATTTCAGAGCTACAATATTAATTAGTGAACTAGAAGATCATAGATTCATGAAAATATAGAAATTCAACATAATATTAGACACCCATTAATTAGACGCTGCAGCAAGCAATTGGTGCACAAAAGTAAGATTAGAAAACTTAATCTGTACCCCCCCCCCCCGAAAAAGAAAGCTGCAACAACTGCAGCTGCGTGGACACGGTAGTATTCAAACCTCTACCAGTCAACTTGAAGACGCCAAGCTACTGTCAGCAAAAGACATCAGCATTTGGTAAATAGTCTAGATCTAAAGACTTAAGAATCTGCCGGCAAACAAACCTCCAAAGTGTGAAGGTCCATAAAAGGAGGAAGGAAAAAACCACGGGTGCTGCAATTTTGTCAAGTAGCGACGTCACGTATCAGTCATCTTCAACACTATTTTTCTTTTGCACGTGGGGCGTGAGGGGGGGGGGAAGAAGTCGGATTAAGCATCTTCCACACGGCTAGCTTGCTGATATCTGTCGGTTTACGTTTGGGAATTTTCTGAAGCTGGGATCACTGGCCACTAGTGGCACCAAATTAGATGAGCTAAGCTTGTTGCAAAGGCTGTTGCTGGCTGTTGGAGAATTCGTAGAAACTCATTTTTTGCAAATCCCCCTTTCCCATTCAGCCGAAATATATTGCTTGCTTGGGATTCTTATACCTCCTGCTAGCATGCAGGAGGTATAAGAATCATGTAGGAGGACTTCATGTGGGCAAGTTCTGAGTTTATACACCAGATGTATATCTATCTGATGAAGCAAAAAAGCCATTTCCCGTTTACAAAAACAACTCCCACACCAATTTCATTCCGCGAGAGTTCCTTTTCCATTTGTTCCTCGCAGCTGATCTGCTGAGAGTACATAGCAATTTCCTCCTAGCCATGATAGGTGCACTAACCATGGTCGATCATGTGGCTAGGACCATGATTGGGCCATGCACTAACCATGGTCGATCACTACTAGCATACCTATGTCATAGGTAACCACTTACATTCCCTACCTATATACCTATGATACTTAGGCACTTTAGATGGGGCCTAGGGTCTGAATTCCTAGGAACCAATTCAGACTCATTTGAAGTAAATTGAATCCTTGAGTTGGACTCTGCCCTGGACCTTACCTTGCATCTTGGTTCTTCAAATCATAAGCTCTCCAACTAGCTCCTTTTTTGTTTCTGGTTCAAACCATTTGGTTTTCCATCCAAAATGGTGCCATGTCGGTTTAGCCTTGATTTGTCACTTTTTGGTCTTGGACTCTCATCTAAAGGCTGTGGTCCCAGTTTATGGCTCTTGGCCAATAGGATTTCTCTATTTCATTGGACCTTGGACATTGGACCCTCATCTAAAGTGGCCTAAGTGCCCACTTATACATAAGTAGTCTACATAGGTAATGTGAGGGGAGAAATAGTAAGGTTTGAAGTATAGTGAAGTCCAATTAATAAGGTGTGGAGAGTGAACACCTTGGGTGAATCAAGCATGATTTTATATTACATAATTACTTAGCAAGGTAATAGGTAATCACTTACATTCCCTACCTACTTACCTATGATACTTATTGCACATTTGCATAGGTAAGATTACCCCAAGTAATGTGAGCAACAAGTATGATACTTACCCACTTACATGGGTAGTTACCTAGGTGAGATGGAAGTAGTAGGGAACTTTGCAATATAGGCAGCTTGAGAAGGTGTGGAGAGTGGACACCTTGGTGATTCAGATAAGGTTTAAATTACCTACATACCTATCTAGGCAATAGGTAACCACTTACATTCTTTACCCACTTATGTATGATACTTATTACCCAGCTACATGGATAGCTCCGTGGGTGATGTGAGGGGCAAATATAATACCTACTTACATACCTAGTTACCTATGTATGTGAGGAGGAGGTAGTAGAGTTTGCAGGATTGGTTACCAAGGTGTGGAGTGTGGACACTTTTATAAACAACTGAATTCCACTCCTAATGAGTTTCCAGTGGAGGGGGTCGCTAGTGGGTAGTTACTGGTGGATCAGAAAACCACTTGGGAAGTACCTACAAGGAGCTAGGTGAAGAAATGCATAGGAAAACAGGAAGTGCCCAGAAGGATCAAGGGTAGCCTAGTTGTTCCTCTCTCCCTTGGTTGGTTCCTGCTGGCTGCGTATCTTTTGGCCTTTCTTTGGCCTTCTATTTTGTCGTCCATTTGTCTTCTGAGTGGTGGTTTTGATCATCGATTTTTATTGGATTGTTTGCCTTGTTCTTAGAAGCTAAAGTTTCTTTTTTTCAAAGAGAACTTGTCTTCCAAGCAAGGCAAAGGCCAAAATCCACTAGAGTGCAAAATACTAAAGGCACATGTCCCACTCTTGTTCTTTACTTTTCGGGCCTATAGAGGGAGGATGTTAAATCAGAAATACGTCATTATTGTAGAAAGTACAAAAGTATTGTCTGTTTCTTTTTTTCCCTGACTGCCCAATCACACAACCAAGATGTGTCTGGTCATCACCAGACACAAATTTTGTGTCTGGGCCAAGGGCAGAGAAGGAAAAAAAAGAACCAGATAATGCTTTTGTACCACCTGCAATAAGGACCCATTGCTGATTTAGTGTCCTCCCTTGTTGAGACTATTTGAAGGATGAAAAAACAAGGATGCAGTTCTGTCAGTCAATGTGCTCCTTCTAATGTAGTTGGGATACTTTGATCTCAATTTTCTTTTCTTCTATAGGTTGTATGATTTTTATATTTGAGAGTGTTGTAAGCTGGAATGTGACAAAGACTTGACCATCATTTTGTAGTATATCTGAAGGGGCAACTTCCGTAGCAGAATACTTCATGTCACGTTTAATTCATGAGATTCATTGGCCTAGGACTTCCTGGTGGAAGATCTATTTCACATCATGTTTAATTCATGACATTTCTTGGCCTAGGTCTTTTCGGTGTAAGATCTATTGTTTTACTAGGTTTCATTGTGAACAGCTATCCTAAATGACTGCCTAACTCTTTCTACATCATTTCCGCCTTGATTTTTCTATGTCGACATTGGAAGGCATTGTTACATTCGATTCAAGTTCTACTTTAGGAAGGCCCTTGAAGCAGGGTATTTTTTTAGGGTCAAATTTTGTCACAGTGGTGAAATTGATTTTGAAAATGGGCACAAAAAGAGTTTTTCAAGCTTTCTAGTTGCCAGATCTCAGACATTTTTCATTAAAAAATCACCATATTTTTGTACTAAGTTCCAACAGGATAGCAAATAATATCTATAATGATACTCTTTAGTTTTAGTTGCTTCTTTTTCTTTTGTAGCCATGTGCTTTAGTTGTCTCATGAATGATCACCACCTCCGCTAAATTACAAATTTGAATAAAAAAACAAGCAAACCAACACTGCCTCCAAATGGGAGAGTGGGACATTCTTAAAATTCAATGCTGAAATTGACTCTCACCTCACATCCAGGCACCCATTTTGAGAATGCCCCACTCCTGGTGCCTCAGTACCTTACCCTACACGCAAAGTACTCCAAGGTTTCTTCATGCATGGACTATGCTTTTGTCAATTGAATGGACCTTCCACCATTCACATGCAAACCTTCTGCCATTGAAGTAAAAAAGCCTCTTGTACTTTATGATGAGGGCAGAGTTGCTCCTCTGGACCTCCTTTAATTTTCAGGCCCTCACCCTCAAGCTACCGCATTCTTATGATAGTTTGAAAAGGAAAAGGATGACCTTCAGAAAATATTCTTAAAGGACCACTTCTCTTTACTATTTATGTATGGGGGCTTCTAAATAATAAAGGGTATGAACCAACTATTGTACATTGATTCCACAACCAAAAATCATTAACAAACATAGAATACTAACGAATTGATATAGCATTTACAATTAAGCAACTGGAATCTATTCATTTATAAGTAAAGAGTGAACAAGCATTGAATGGAACATACAAAATGGATTATGTATGTGGGTAGGAAGCATTTTTTCATTACATTATTGTCACATGTATTTACATATTTATCCTATCCGGTAGTCATCACATCACAAATTTCAGCGCTCATGATTTGACAATAATTATTACATGAAATTTGTTTTTCATAAGTTTGTATGAAATAAATATGAATGTCATTCATTTATTTGTATGGTTTGAATATTAATGTCATATGCATTGTTCAGACATGAATATTATATGTTTATTCATTTTATTTACACATGAAAGTTGTGCACATAAATTTCATGTTTAAATAATGCGCAACATTCGTATTTAAATATTACAAACATTAAATAATAAATTTCTCAGAAATTTAAAACAAATTTATAAAACCTCTAAATTTATGATACAAATATATCTTATATATTTACCTATATACATTAGAAACCACTTACATTCCCTAGTTACTTATCTGCAATACTTACCGATTAACATAAGACATTCAATGTAAGGTGAAAGCATAAGGGTTTATAGGATTCAGTTATAAAAGCCTTCGTAACTCAGTTGTCGTTCATGTTGTGAATGAATGACAACCATGGTTTCCAATGGATGGTGCACTGGTGGGCTGTGGTTCACATTTGGACAATTTTCCTAATTTTAATGCCATTGAATAGGCCATGGAAAGCTGCTTACACCAGGTGAGCATTTCCTGGCAGGTTTGGATCTGCATTGGAAACCTGAACTTTCCAGGTTTTTGGGTCCAACAAAAAAATTCCTCGACTCATACAAATGATTTTTGTCTGAAAAAAATGTGATGAAGTTTGCCAAGTCCTCTTGTGGAAGATTGTCACTGTAGCTACATCAAAAAATTGAAAAAAAAAAAAAAAAAAAAAAAAAAAAAAAACAAAAAAAAACTAACATACAATGCACATCCGAAAAAGATTAAGTGGAGGATAAAAAATGTGAAACTCACCACAACCCAATCAACTTTTGTGAGGTAAGCACAACTTTGCAGAATCAACCTTTTACAGCCCATTCCCTACATGACATGAGATGACATGAACTTGGCATCAATTAGAAGAAACCAGTCAATGGCAAGAGCTGCGGCTTTGGGGGCAAAAGTCTAATGCCCGAGCCAAGTTGTGATCTGCATGCGCTCTTTCTCAATGGAATGCATGGACATTAGGAAATTTCTAAGCGTGCTTTTACAACTTGCTAAAATTGTTATGCCACTCTTTTCCCTCTTTCCATTCACACGAGAACACGCGTACCTATAACCACCCCCTCTACAGTTTATAGCAATGGTTTCTCATCTATTGGATGGACGGGTTTTTTTCCCAGCTGGAGTGGTACATCACCGTTCTTTAGGGTTTCTTCAAATGACCTGTTTCGGCATGGTCCCAATTAGAGGGGTACGTCGGCCATTCTTTAGGGTCTGTTGAAATGACCCATTTGGGCACAGCCCCAACTCGAGGGGCATGGTGGGGTACACATGCCATTCTTTAGGGTATTTTTAAATGACCTCTTTCATTTTTCCCTTTTTCATTTGAAGAGACCCTTCCAAAACCCTACCTAAATGAGTCAGGAGGGGAGAATGAAAAAGAAAGGTGAAAAAATTGCGGGTGATGCAGAAAAGGAAGGAAGATGAAAAGTGTGTGGACAGAGAGAGGAACGATGCAACGAAAAAAAAAACACTCGAGTGATGATGAAGAAAAGGAAGGGAGATGAAAAGAGAGGGCGGATGAAAAAGAAGGATGAAAAACAAGAAACTCGACACTTTTCAGAAACATGCAAATCTTGCGCACACGGCAAGTGCGGCGCACGACGAGTCGGACGGAGCACACGGACGGTCAAGCGCGTCGGCTACGGTGTGTCCACCGGCGGCCGGGAGAAGGGCGGCGAAGGAGGTGCTCCATGGATGTGCGTGCGTCGATCCGTGGCGTATATGAACGAGTACTTACTGGGGTTGCCGACATTCTTTTTCTTTTTTTCTTCCTTTGCATGCAACTAGCAAGAGTTTTAACCGACATTGTTAAAGCACCTGCTGATGTTCTTTTTTTTTAATTCTGAAATTTCTTCTCAGTTTCTGGAGAAACAGAAAGAGCGAGAGAGAGAGAGAGAGAGAGAGAGAGAGAGAGAGAGAAGAAGAATCTGACAGTTGTATATTGCGCGTGGATCTTCTAGTGAGGATTGAAATTTCATTGCTGTAGTGGTAATCTCTGGTTGTTTTTCCCTTCCTTTGATGTCAAGACGAAGGAGGTGGAAGAAGATATCATTCATATTCATATAATATGTGCACAGACACTAGATCTCTACACAAAGGAGACACACATGAGACCAAGCTCCTCAGTTGCAATTCTTTAGTGTGAAAAAAGGAGAGAATTTTGAGCTGGGGTCGAAATCTTTGCAAGTGGAGGAGGAGTATATGGCGGTGGTGGAGAAATTGTAGCTCAGAAGAGATTAAATTTTTTTTTTTTTCAAGGAATAAGGCAAGACCATTGTGGTGATGATCAACTGTTTGTTCATAGAGATCCACCTCCAGTAGTAGCAACAACATCTTCTAGAGATTGGCAGTGAAGATCTTCTGTTCCTCCACAGCAGCAAAATTTCTGTATCATAGCAGCAGATCCAAAGAGAGATTGAGAGAGACAGAGTTCGTTTTGGGTCGGATTCGATCTGGCTCAAGAGAAAGGAGCTGGAGAGACGAGGTTTGTTTACTTCAGAATCTAGGAACTTGGTGATGCTGCTGCTACTTTCCAGTTCACAGGGGACGACGGCGGAGGAGTTGTTTACTGTAACCCGCTTGCAGAGAAGCTGGGAGCAAGACTTCGCCAAGGCCGTCGACTCTATTACTACTGTCCGGAATCTCGCTCTTTGTTGTGAGCATTTGTTGCGCATCAAGTTGAAACCTGAAGAGGCGGCGGCGGAGGCGGTGGCGGTGCAGTACCTATGCCTCACAGTATGTTGGGATACCAAGGACGCGTAAAAAAAGCTGAGAATCTGCCGAGTTCAAAGCTGCTGCTGCTGGAGCGCAACACTGATGATGGGTTCGCGGGCGCAAACTTCTTGAGCTTGGGAACCGGGACATCATCACCACCACCACCACCACCACCACCACCTGCTGGTAGAGTGCATAAGGATTTAGAGAATCATGAAATCGATCTCAATTCGCCGCCAGTAGATCAGTACGAGCGAGAAACGAAGGGGGAGAGTAGCACTACTTACAGCACGACCCTGGAGGAGGAAGAGGAGGAATCCAATTCCAACAACAACAACAGAAGATCAGGAACTGGACTTGGCCGTGGCAGGTTGCAACAGCAATTCTCTGAGGTGAAGAATTGCAGATCATCACGGGGCAGCAGCTTGAATTCCAAGTTCCAACAGCAGGAAGTCTTAGTGTACAGAGGAGTGCGGCACAGGTCGGAGCTCAACAAGTGGGTCACTGAGATCCGCCCAACTGCCCACAAGCGCAAGATTTGGTTAGGAACCTACAAGAGTCCAGAGGAAGCTGCAAGGGCTTATGATGTAGGGATTCACTATACAGGAAAAAAAATCCCTCTCAACTTCCCTGAGTCTGTGAAGAATCTCCCAGAGCTACCCCGAGGTCTTAGCTGGGAAGAGCTTGCTCCATTCGTGAAGAAGCAAGCTCTCACTGCTGCAAAACGAGCCCGAGTTGAAGGCACCACCACGACCACCAGCGAATTGCCACAAACAACAACAACAACAAAATTATTCCCAAAAGCTATCACCATCCGGGGCTAAGTTCACCATCCAGGGTTAGCTTTGCTGCTGCAACCAGACCAGTCTCTGTTCTGTCACTCTGCAGCAACACCCAATTGCTCTAGATCCATCACCTTACCTCTTCCACACCCTGAGTTCACAGAGATTTTTTCTGAAGAGTTTTGCACTCCATCAAGCTGGTTGTTGATGGATTGATGCCTTCCATGATCGCCAGCCACCTGAGTAGTAGTAGTAGGAGGCTTGTTATGAATTTCATACATAAAATCAGTAGACAAAGTGAGAGTTTTGTTGCTGATTTTTGTTGGACTTGGTGCACACTCTTCTTGGGTTTTCCTTCTTGTCTGCTCAAGTACTAAAAGGCTTGATTGGTGCATCCTTTCAGCCAAATATGTGCTGGGAAGAGAGGAATTGAAAACACCTCCAAGTTGCCCTCATCTACATGTGAAGAAGCTGCTGCTATGAATGAAGCCTAATTCGATCTTGGGGTGCTTTTGGTTTCTGTACTAAAGCATTTCAGGAGCAAATTCAAATTCTTGTCATTATCTATAGTAATGCAAAAGAAGTTGGGATTGCAAGTCTAGTCACTGAAACTCCAGAAGTTGCCACTTTTTCTCCTTAGCTAATGTAAGTACTATGGTGGCAACCTTCACAATTGAAGCTGAAATTCTTGTGTACATAGAGAAAGAGAGAGTATGTGTATTGTTCCAGAGGACAATCCGTTTCAGTAATTCAGGAAAACCTCAATTGGCTCCACCATCTCTTCCAGACGCTCTAATCCTCCAGCTGCTTTGCCACACAACAACAGGAAAGATTGAATGTGGCAGGCACAATGTACAGAAATCTTTTGGAGGATTTTTGAGTTTGATTACAAACTTCCTTTAAATGTTTCTCCAAAATATTTATGTTGTGCCACATTTGTGGATTTACTAAAATCTTTTCCAGTACCACACACTCTGAACCCGAAAGAATTGGCTTTGACAGAAACACACAAATGAAGCCAAGTACAAGATTGCACACTATCTACAATGCCCCCCCCCCCACACTACTGCCTCTGCATTTGTGCAACCATCTGGTCTCCAAGCTGCAGGTAATGCACTATCTGCACACTCCTGCATTCAATGCACTAGGTATCTGTATAATACTCCCTAACAAAGTCCAGGTTAGAGCTAGTGTTGGTCGGGTATTTGGTTTTGTTGATAACCGCCAGTTCTGGTTTGGATTATCTCAGAATCATAGAACCGGCGGTTCCATTTATTTGAAAACCCTAAAAGGACCAGTGGATTTCATGGAAGAACCTGTAAAGAAGGGGTGGTCATGAAGGTCACATTTGCAGGCAATTTATTTTGAGAATCGTGGTCATGTATATCACAAACAGTTCCTTGATTTGGTGAGAACCATGGTTATGGAGCTTAAGAACCGCCCTGACAACCTCTGGGTGCACCAAACCTCTCTGGGTAGCAATCAGGGTATCAACGTTGCTTCTTTGCAGTTATAAAAATTCAAATACCCACTTCTGATCTGTAATCATGATTATCGAAAATCAAATACCCGGTTAACCTCTAAACATCGGACAGGCCGAACATGGGCTGCTTTTCAGTGTAAATTGGCACTCTATGATACTCAATTTCTTTTTGAAAAAGTCAAATAACTGCCTAGAAAGCTGCTGCTGGGTATTTGCCAGTTCTTTCATGACACCCAGTCAGGTTTTGAGAATCTCGGAACCGCCAGTTCTCTGGTTTTGGTTGTTCAAATACCCGAGACCGCGGTTATTAGGAAAATCAAAGACCCACCCCCCACTGTTGTGTCCCTGTTTCTGATAACCGCCCAAAACTGAATCTGAAACCCTAAACACAATGGTCGGTTATAGATGTATTTGTGCATAGATGGATGGATTAATTGCACTGGGGTTACGTGGGATGATCTCTAGATGGATGATAAATGGACGGTAAAGATGTGGAGAGTCATCTGAATCGAACGGCTGTGGAGTCGTCTCTCTCCTCTCGATACTTGGGAGCCGGACAAGGAGCGAAGAAGAAGCCATCTCGCGAAACACACGCACACACAGAGCGGCGCGTTTGGACGAGGAATTCGCGATGGTGGACAAGGGCAAGAGCCGCAAGGACGAGGTCGTCACTCGCGAGTATACCATCCACCTCCACAAGCGTCTGCATAGCTGGTATAATCTTGTGGGGCTTTTCTTCTTTTGGTTTCTTTTCTCTTTCCAAGCTCCCACCTTTGTTCGTCTTTCGCTGCCTCCTTTCCAAACCCTAATCTCATAACCCTAAGAGCCTTGGATTGCTTGGATTGCTCCTGGGCTTGTTGTCCTTCCTTCTTTGATGTTTTAGTTTGGATTTTGTTTTTAAAGCCTTTCCGTTGATGCTCTTGTCATCACAACCTTATCATTAAGCATTTACAGGCCCTTTTTTTTCCCAACATTTGCACCTTAGTTTAGATGCTCTGGATTCTGTGGCTTGTGGCCTAGAAGTGATTTCTAGTGTGGTCGTGTTTTACCACTTACTTCAGTTCTGTAGATAGTCTACCTTATTTGATATGATACAGTCCCGTATGGTAGATGTCATACGGGACATTAACATGTGGTGTTGTTCCATTGCCATGAAATGATGCTTGTTGCAGCTTGAATGAGGAAAGTATGAACTATTCCTCTCTATTTTAGTCATGTCTCTTGAGTGTTGACCAATTTGATGACCGAGTCTTCATGTTGCTTCCAGAAAGAAATGTGAGAGAAACTTAGGACATGGATTTTGTATATTGAGTTGTACAATTTCAGGCAGATGATAACAGACCTATCTACACCCACTGTCAGCAGCTGATGAATTCAGTTGGTGACCATGGTAGCTTGATGCATGTGATGGTCTGACACTTTGTGAGCAACTCTCACAAGGTCACAACTGCACTCAGTGTCATGTTGCCTTTCAATTCAAATTATTATTGTGGAGGTTTGTCTGCAGCTTGTACTCTGTGAAAAAAAAATTCAGTGTCTTTTTGTTTGTATTGCTCCTTTGGAGGTAACCAGCAGCCTTCATCCTGACCAGTGATTTTCTGAAGAGTTGGTTCTCCTTCTGTTGCAATAAGCTAAATGGTCTGCAATGTTGTACCCTTCAGTAACTGAACTCAAAATAACACTACTGACAAGGGTATAATCAATTGACTATTTTTTTGGAGTTCAGTCCAATCTTATTGGCTTATACTGTATACACAGGAACTGTCAGCCAGCATAGTCTCAGTATGCTGCTGTGTGTCTAGCTGTGTTCCCCATCCCTTTAAGATTTTCAGAAATGGGTTTCTGGATCTGAAGTGATCTTCATGTGTGCTAATTGACAATGACAGCACCTTCAAGAAGAAAGCTCCCAAGGCCATCAAGGAGATCCGCAAGTTTGCTCAGAAGGCCATGGGAACTAGCGACGTGAGGTTGGATGTGAAACTCAACAAACACATTTGGAGTAGAGGAGTTCGGAATGTGCCCACCAGGGTCCGTGTCCGCATTGCAAGGAAACGAAATGATGATGAGGATGCAAAGGAGGAGTTATACTCATATGTAACTGTTGCTGAGGTACCACCTGAAGGATTTGCAAACCTTGGCACAAAGGTTGTGGAAGAGGATGATTAGCTCTCAATCTGATACCAATGTTTTTTGGGCTCCATACTAATACAAGACCATTCATTTTGCAGTGAGGTTTTTCCAGATTACCTCTGAGTGCATACCATTTGCATTCCAATGATTTTGGGCATTTGTGAAACATTTTCTACCTCTTCATAGATTTTGTGTTTGGTAACTGTAATTGGCTGATACATGGAGCTACCTGGCTGGTAGATATTTGATACTTACTCTCTCTTTGCCCTACCTGTCAAGTATATATTTGAGATTCACCCTTACCCTTGTTCGAGTAGGGTAATTTGTTTTGATATGGGCAAAGGGAGGGTATATACTAAAACCACCCCATAGCATATTCACATAACCCATGTTCTGCATGTGTTTAAGTTGGACTTGTTCAGATTGTAGTGATTAACTAATAATTATATTTGCTTTTGGCATCTTAATTATGTTCATCAAACTAATTAATGTGAACAAGCCTCTTATCATGTTCTGTTGGAACCCCTTCGGATCTGACTAGGAATTGCCATTGTAAGAATACCTTAGGTGTTCCTAAAGGTGTTGATTGGTTTCATGTAACTTCTGTTCCATTTTTTTTGTAAGATGTTTTGATTTTCACAATGAAAGAATTTATGGAATTATACATCTAATAAATTATCCAATTGAAAACTAAATTGTCTTTTTCCTATACTTCCACACATCATATGCATTTTGCAATTTGCACCATATTTACCCACATAAGTAAATACTGTCGATGACTAAATAATTTTGCCTGTACTTTTCTTCTGATTAGGGCAAATGTTTGTCATTTTCCTTCACCCTTACTTGGATTGATTATTCTGCAAAGCCCTTCACATATGTCACAAGTGTGTGTGTGTGTGGAATCATGTGTATAATAATTGGTTGGGAATATATATACTGTGGAACAACAATGGATTCAACCTTTGAAATTGGCCCAATGACCATGCCCACTTTTACAACATTGCCAAAAGGATCATGAAAGGATACAAGAGCAGTGAAGGGAGGGAGATAATGTTTCAGGCTGTATGGACCAGTGTTGGTCAGATATAGGTAAGTGGGTTGGTTATCAACATGAATAATGCACCAGTTAGCAACTATTCATATCTGGACTTTGCCCATTTTCCTAATTTGGAACTATTGGTAACTGGCTTCTGGAACTCCAATTGTGTATCCTTATTCATATTCATATATGCAAACCCACATCATTCATAATTCATATGCATGGGTATATTTTCATGAGATCCCGGATATGCAACCCCATATATATCCATATGTGATGTTTAAGGTCCAAATATGTACATCCATATATTCATATCCTTTATAGGGTTAGGGTTTTCAAGCTTAAGGCATTGAGCATTTAGGGTTAGGGTTTTCAAATTTCAACCTTCTTGGGCAACATTGAACCTTTAGGATTTTCAAGTTTTCAAGCTTGAGCCTTGTCCTTTGTACCATTCTCTACTTTCTATCGCTCTCCTTTCTATTGTATTAGAGCTTTGTAGAAGTGGCACCAAGAATATGGTGCAAGCATTTTACAATATCTAAGGTTTGAGCTCTAAGCTCTAATTGTTTGAAGTTTCAAACTTAAGTGTTTGAACTTTGAACATTTACAACTTGGTGTGTGAGGTGTAAGCTCTAAATTGGAATGTTTGAAGATTTGAAGGTTTGAAGTTTAAGTTGAATGAAAGTTTGAACAAACAAGCAAAAGTTTGAACAAAAGTTCATCTTAGCAAGTGAGTGTCTTTCTAAACATTTGTTTAGGCATTTGTGTTTAAGTGAACATCTATGTTTGAATGAACATTTGTTTAAACATCTATTTGGGCATTTATGTTTGAGTGAGTGTTTATATGAACATCTATGTGGGCATCTATGTTTGAATGAACATTTGTTTGAGCATTTGTGTGGATGTATGTGTTTAGGTGAATGTCTTTCTAAGCATCTATCTAGGTGTGTATTTGAATGAACATCTATCTCAGCATTTGTCTAGGCGTCTATGTTTGAATGAATGTTTGTTTACACATCTATTTAAGCAATTGTGTTTAAATGAATGGCTTCATTGGAGCTTAAAATTGGAAACATTGGAGTTCAAAATTCAAAACATTAATTTCAGAGGTCATGAGTGAGTAACAACACTGCATCATCCAAGTGGTGACCTTTTTCATGATAAGTGAAAAAAATTCTAAAATCTCTTCTCCATGTTGCAAAAATTTCAATGTGTGTTTTTGTGTTTTTGAACATTATTGCAAATCAATTTTTGAAGTTTTGGATTTTAGTTTGTTGGTTATGTGTAATGTCCACAACTCTTGTGCACCATGGTTATAGAATGTGATTTTGTCATTGTTGAGAATGTTGGTCAAGTTGATGAACCATATCTATGTGAAAATGTGGTCCCCAACATTTCATTTTCAAACATGGAAAGTGTGCACTTATAAATTATAATTTCGTTGAGAAATGAAATATTGCAACTTGTAGCTACATAAATTCAAGTTGTATTCTAGAAACCACACCATCAACATTCCATTTGCTAGGGGTTTTTTGTTGTGAATGACGATTTACATGTGGATTTTGAAAATCTTTAAATGTTGCAATGTCTGTTGTTGTAGTGTATTGTGACAAATATTTTTTTGTCCCAAAGTTTTGTTTTGAGTAAAGGTTTGATTAAATGTAATAAGATTAATGGGATTACCCCCATGAATACTCATGTTGATTTTGTCCATCCCAAGTTCTTTGTGTCATAGATGTGAACACCATAGAATTCATTCATATGAATGTTCATCTATGACTTGTAATTAACTTGTACATAACTTTTAATTTAGTTTCAATTCACTTTTAATTAATTTTCAATTAAGTTTCAATTGAATATTCTAATTAATTTTTAGTTAATTTATAATTCATTTTAATTCATTTATAGTTCACTTTTAGTTAACTCATAATTCACTATTAATTTTCACATGGGTGGATATAGGCCACACATGGATGAACATGGGCCACATGTAAGTTACAAGTTTTTTGAAAATCTTTTTTAATTTAGGTGTTCAATGGGTGTAAATAAAAGTAGAATCTTGTGATGGATGTAAACATTAAACATCATGTTCCAATGGATGGAATTCATACATAATGTTCATGCATAGTTCCTAGTTAAATCCTAATTAACTCCCAATTAATTTTCAATTAACTTTTAATTTAGTTCGAATTAACTCTTAGTTAAGTCCCAATTAAATCCTAATTAATTTTTAGTTAAATCATAATTAACTTTAGTTAATTTTTAATTGACTCTTAATTAAGTCCAAATTAACTTTCAATTAAATTTCAATTAATTCATAATTGACTTTTAATTAACTTGATGCACACATAAAAACCTCTTTGGAAGTTTTTTTGAAGTAGGTCCCCAAAGGAGTATAAATAGAAATAGAACCCTTCATTTCCTTCAATTTGTTCAACATTAATTTTAAGCACAATTTTGCACTATAGCCTTGTCATGTTCTTTTTTTGTTCATGTTTACATATGTTAGCATAATAAATATTTGCTTTCATGTTGGTCTTGCACATTTTGTGTTCTTGTTCTTAATTTTTATGTTTTAATTTTTAAATCACATAATCTTGTCTTGTTCTTTGTTTGAAAGTTAGATTTAAACCTTTTCCTTTAACCTTATTTCGTGTGTTTCTTCGTGTCCTTGACAAATTCCACATTATCTTCATTTTATGCAACACCAATTTTGCGTATGTATCTTTGTTATGTTCTTGTCATGTTTTTGTAATAAAGTCTTTTCGCATTCACATCATGCACACATTGTGGCTTTACTTTTGATTTTTTAATTTTATGACTTGGATTTAAAACTAGGCTTTGTTTTTGTTCATATGGCTTGGAAATCTTATTATTTAGTTATTTTTGCACCCATGATAGTTTGTTGGAAAAAAATCACAACTTGTAGAAAATGCAATAATGGGTAGTGATGCAAATCATGTGTGACAACAAGGGAAGAGAAGGATAGGGCCTTTTAATATTACTATCATCATTTACTTTGGGTCAATAAACCCTTACAAAAAAATAGATGAAGCACAACAAATGTTTAGTGAGGATATTGTGCTTTACATTTGTAAAGCTTATTAATTAATTTCCATTGTTGAAAACATATAGCCAAAAAAGTTAGTTTTACACTAATGTCCCCAAGTTTCATTTTTTTCTCAAATTATTTTTGTGGATGAAATGTTTTCTAGAATGGTGCAAAAAACCTTGGATTTGCATGTATTTCCAAATGTTGCATTTATAACCATTGTTTCATGTAGTTTTGATTTATGGATGTCTAAGGGTAATCATCGCTACAAGAAAATGTGACTTTTTAGAAGGTTTAATTTGATTGAAATGTTTGTATTGACCAAAGGGGATTGTTGTTTTGACTAAAGGCCTGGGGCATGAAAGACACAAGTTATTTTTTATTGAGACATTTGATTAAAATGACATCTTTGATCATGTGACAAACCAAACATTTGGTCAAAAAGGCCAAAGGTCCATCAAGATGATCAAAGTTTAGTCAAATTGACTATATTTAATGGCCATTATGATTTACAATTAATCAAATTGACCATTCCTAGTTGACACTTAATTAAATCAACCATACTAATTTAGTTATTTAACCTATAAGTTTATTTTGCATATGATACATACCAAACCTAAGTTCATAGCTAGTAGGCCCTAGGTTAGGGATATTACACTTAATAGATATTTATAAAGTTTAATAGGCTACTTACATGTTACCTTTAGGCACATGTAGGTACTATTGATTTCCCACGTTATCAAGGTTGTTTTCAATGTTATTTCATTTCCAAGAAATCCTATTATATTAGATTGTCTTGGCTTGTTCTACATAATTTACAAGTGGATTGGCATACGAGGAGTTTTCATTTTGAAACATTGGAGCACAATGCCTTGGAGTGTGAAACCCTAGTTAAAATGATGCAAAATTTGAAGCAATAGGGACACCTTAGTGATACAAGAAGGCCTAAATGCCCTAAGCCTTTGTTCGTTAAAGCAAAAACGTTCATGAAGGCTGCCACAAGAAGAGATGCATTTTTTATTTACACTCTTCCCTCACCAGATGTTGAGATCCCAATATCTTTTGAATCATGCACATTAGTGTGTCCTAAGATTAATTGAAGAGGACTCACCATGAATCACCCATAAATCATTATTAAATTATGAAATCCATCACCTAATAAGTTAGCTATTTTAACCACTTACATAATTATTATGTTACCTTTCATTTACATCAAGTTACACAAACTTGCCCTTTACAAATCATGAGAGAAAGCCATAATTGATAACAAATTAATAATCAACATTTTGTGTTCCTTATGTTGAATCAACCCCAAATTCGCTAATAAAAAGAAGAAGCTTGAGTTGCATAAAAAGGAAAACATGTGGAAAGCCTGTCACTGGTTCAAGAGCACCTGAGTTCTTCAAGTTGGTAAAAATCGGTATGACATTTAGACATGAAATGTGTTATTGGTATTTTGCAATGGTGGAAGTTGATGGATTGGGGGGTGAGCAAGCAATCAGATAAGTAGGGAAGCTCAAACAAGTACAAAGGTGCATGTATGTCTCTTGTAGCAGAAAACTGGTAGGTCTGTCTATTTGCTTATACTTGGATCCACTAGAAGTGAAACAAATTCTTTATGAAATCTTACAAAAGTGTCACCCTTATAGCTGAATTTGCTTTCCTAAAGGCTTGCTGCTCTCCTCTTGTTGTCTAATTTTTCCTAGGTAGTCAATGATCACCAATGGATTTGGTTGCTTGTAATGGTTGCTGGTATATAAGCTAACCCCTTTCTGCTTCAAATCATTCAATTCACATCAGAAAAGCAAGAGTGATCTTACCTTGAAATTTGACCTAAACTTTGCTTTTGTTTGTTGTCATTTGATTCATCTCAAAACAATGCTGAAACCTTGACTAGTGGCGGCCTGGGAGACTTGTTGTCTGTTAGATGGTTTGGTATTGTGAATAGTCCGTAGAGCCAAACATTTGTATAATAATGGAGTGTACCTTATTTGAAGGAAGCTTAAACCACAGCTGGGCAACAAGCACAATATCTCAATCCATCAGCAATCCTGGCACGCTTGACAAGGCCATCTCAATGCCATCACCCTCTACAAGTGATGAGACAAACAAATGGTGCCAATGAGCTACATAAAATCTGCACTCCAGTTTGAGAGAAGTGGTTTAGTACCTATCAGACATGGATACCAAATTGGAGTTGTAATGTCCAGAACCCTAATCTGCAATCTACAGCATAAAGTAATAGCAGTTCGATAGCATTCCATTGTAGAAATTTCATAAGAGAACAAAGAGAGAAGCAGCAGAGATTATGGATTTTCAAAGCCAGATATACTGTACATGCAATTGCACAACAACTCCTCTTCTAGCTTCTCTTAATACTATAGTTCTGCAACGATTTTCAGCCATAGAGGGAAAAACAAAAAAAGGAAATGTTTAGCTTTGCCCATGATGTTTAGCTTTGTCCACCATATTTCCTTGATTCTTACGAACCACCAGATTGCATGCAGCAATAACTCAAAACAAACAACAACAACAACAACAATCTCAACTTACAATAATCTCAATATTGTTTCAAGAAGGAATCACACCACTGTTTTGCCAAAGATTATAAACAAACAGTATTGAATCTGCAGCAACTTCAAACCATCTTCAACCAAGAAATAACATCAGTTTTGTTGCTGCTGGGGGTCATCACTCTCTCTGGATTCAGCACTCCCTGAGGACTCCAGGAGCCCCTAGGGTTAAGTTACTGTGTGTTCCAGCTGCCAGAATGGCCTCTTCTTTGTTCCCTCAGAAATCTATATGATCAGATCTGCCACACAACTTGGTCAGATTATGTCAAAGGTTTGCCTGATTCAAACTCTGTAATTGAGAAGTCCAACTGATCAGCAGTCAAAGGAGTTGCAGTTTATGTACCTATTATGAACTAGAATCATCACCTGCATGATTCCAATGTCTGTAATTGATTGAGAAGTCCAATTAATCAATCAGCAGCTGCATTTCACGCACCTATAAAATCATGAAACTAACCTGCATAACATTCCAAACTCTGTAGTTGAGAAGTCCGAGCGATGAGCAGCCAAGGAGTTGCTGTTCATGCAGCTATTCTAAACTAGAATCGTCACCTGCTACCGTATTACTCTGGACCCACCTGTGTTTTCCAACAAACGACAATTACTTTCTTCCTTTCTCAGCGGCGAGGTTGCTTTCCGAGTGCAAAACGACGCTGGTTTTGCAAACCCTCGTTTCCTTTTGTGCCATCGTTTTGCTGCCTTGTCTTTCTTTCTTTGCCTTTTACTTGTTTCTCTTCTGTCTCCACTGTGCCCCTTCTGCTGGTATTTCAAGTTTCTACCTGTCCTCTTGTATGCGGGGATTTCTTCTTCATCACAAGACGACTGTGAACGATCCTTTTGTCGGCCGGTGGAGAGGAGGAGGAGAACGAGGACGCCGTTCGGTGTGGCCGTAGATCGGGGTCGGTTGTTAGAGGTGTGAAGTTTCGGAAAACCGATCTCCTTTCTGGCGGCCTTCTTCGTGCAAGATGAATCCGGAATAGTGAGTTGTTCTGACTCCATCTCTTGTTCTTTGTGTGTGTGTGTGTTGGTCATGTATGTCCAAGATTCTGGTTGAAGTGTTGGGAGGCGGGATTCTGGTTCAGTGCGTGGGGAAAGGGCGGTCTTGCATTTATGTCATCATATTGATGAATTTGATCGTGAAGTTCTTTTCCTTTTTCTGGACGGAAATGCGGTCATGACGGCTCCCTGGGAGGGATTTATGTCATTTGGACTCTTAGTGGTGGTGGAAAGCTGAGATGTCTCCTGGCATTGTACATGCCAGGGTCGTTCCTGGTATCTTGAAACATGTGAGACGTGGGTTCTGAACATCTGGATGGGGTTTGTGGCTTTCCTTGTATTTCCAGTATTGGGCAAATATGTTTCTGCATGCTTTGGGTATGGTTTTTCACTGAAACGTTGTAGATCTTACATGTGCACATGGTTTAATTTGCACCAGTTATGGCTTCTTATAGACTACTGTTGTCTGCCTGCATACAATCTTTGCCAACTATCCAACTGCTGTAGCCACAGCTTTCGTAGGTCATAATAACATATAGTTTCCTGTGCTTACAAACTTATTTCATGGTATACTTCTTGGCTAGCAGTCAGCTGATGTTGGAGTGTATTGAAGACAGTGGACAAAAATTGTTTGCAGCCTTGGGAAAATGGTTTCCAGTGTGATGAAGCATGTTCCCTGTCTAGTCACACTGAGTTGTCCTTGTGGATTAAGAGGTTTCTGCACAGATTGTCCAAAAATTGTTCATCATACAGACAGGGCAGGTGCACATTTTGAATCATTAGCAATCTCTTCACTTTTGGGTAATTCAGACAAAACTGTGAACACTTTTAGATCTTCCTTGCACATGAAGAGGAGCATTTGTTTGCTTGACATGCCTTCTTTCAGGAAACTCACAAGAATTAGGGCCTTTCTTATGGGTGATGATCAAAAGTCTTCCATCTGAACAAAAGTTGTTGTGGCAGTAAATGAACTCATGTTCCAAAGTTTGTACCACAGGGGTGATTATCTTGTGCTATAGCTGTGATTCTTGTGTTCCTTCCTGTAATGTACTTGTTATAGTCATGGGATGACCATATTCAAGATCACACATGTTTTATGGGGGACAGTGAATCCATTTGTGTTGGCTACATGGTCAGGTCAGAAAACATAGGAGCTCTTCTAGTTTATCTGCTCATGTTCTTAGTCATGAGCTGTAGGAAGGCATGCTTGAAGTGTTGGAGTTTCTCAGGATCTGTTTTCAGTGGTGTCATTGTTTTGCTAATCCAGTTGTTTTGCGAATCCATTTGATAGTTTCTTTTTTTTGTGAGCCACTTGGATATCCTTTTATTGGAATCAACTTGTAGGCTAATGTTTGCCAAGTGTGATCAAAACTTTCATGACTTGATTATGCATGCAGTGATTATCTTTTCAAGCTGTTGTTGATTGGAGATTCAGGCGTCGGAAAGTCTTGCCTTCTTCTACGGTTTGCAGTATGATATCTCTCTATTACCCTGTTTCAGTTTGTCATGCTTGCAGAAGAAATGTGACTGGCAGGGTGTCTTCTGCCTGACTTAAAACAGATCTCAGGGTCTCTTACTGGTGATCTCATTCCTTGTAACAGTGTAGATTTCTATTCAAGTTAGTTCAGCAGGGAGATTTTTGTGACATGGTTGGTTTGTTAATTGTGAAAGTAAAGTTAGTTTTTACTCCAGTTTTTTAGTCCATAGTCTACTACCAACACAGTGTTTTGATGCAGGATGATTCTTACTTGGAGAGCTATATCAGCACAATTGGAGTTGACTTCGTAAGTAACTTGAGCCAGGCCCCTTTGTATCTGCATGCAATTCTGTGTCCACCAAGTCACTTACTTTCTGCAGCTTTTCTTTACTGTTGCTAAGTCCAGTGCTACACAGTGAAATTTGGGCAGTGCTATGGACATATGACTGCATATCAGATGAAAAATCAATACAGGACATTTTCATGACAGGCTCAAAACCGAAATGATTTGTTGAATGTCTTGTTGAAACCTGAAAACTACTTTTGGCCTGTCTGGGAACAGAAAATCCGTACTGTGGAGCTGGATGGGAAGACAATTAAGTTGCAAATTGTAAGCAATTCTTTGTCAAAATTCTTCTCTGCACCATATTTTAACTTTTGGGTTTAGCAATGTTTCTAGAGTGCTAGCCAAGATCATGACTGGTCTTCCCCATACTTCCAGAAATGCAACAAAGAACACATATTTTTGTATAATTGTTATCACAGAATTGTTAGCAGATTATTCTATTTGTATCAACACAAACCACCCAGGAGCTGATGAAGTGAGAGGGGAATAATGGCAGCTTGTCACTGCCATTCGTGATGAATGTTATATTCTGATACTTCGTGAGTGACACTCACAAGGTTATGACCGCAGTCATTTGTTTTGGTTTGGCCAGAACTGGGATAATGATTACCTTCAAAGTGTTTTCAGGGAGTCATCTCTGCAATCTCATAGATCTTCTCTGCACCATACTACCTGGTGCCCTGTCTGGTACATCACATGGACTGCCTTTATTTCCTCTAAGCAGTGAATACATTTAAGTACCACTGGTGTGGAAGCACACATTTTCCTCAGATATGGGGGGTTTGAGAAGCCTAAAAACCACAGAAGATGTGATGAAAGAATGTTTGGTAATGGTGATTGCAGTGGGACACAGCTGGACAGGAGCGATTCAGAACAATCACTAGCAGCTACTACCGTGGTGCTCATGGAATCATTGTATGTGCTTGCATTGTACTTTTGTGCCTTATCTAAAGACAATGTAGTACAGAGTATGAAGTTGTCTATGTTAATGTTGGGTCACTCTTGTTAGAAGTTTGGAAATCTGTGAGAAATCCCTGACTGTTCGTCCCATCACTTAACTACAGTTTTAGTCTTCCTGCTATGTGGTGTACATGATGCCTCTTTACTACGTTTTCTCAAGATCCAAGCTGGCATGATAAATGTTTGGATTAGTTTCCCAATGATATGTAATCACCACTGAGTTCAGTTGCACATCGACAGGTGGTTTATGATGTCACAGACCAGGAGAGTTTCAACAATGTCAAGCAATGGCTGAATGAGATTGACCGATATGCTAGTGAGAATGTGAACAAGTTGCTTGTGGGCAACAAGTCTGACCTGGCCTCTAAAAAGGTTGTTGACTACCAGACTGCTAAGGTAAGGATTATTGTAGGTTAATGAGCATAAATGCTATTGGAAATGGTATTCTTTTTGGGATATTTGTCATGCTCTACCAATTCAATATCCTGTCCATTTTTCTTTTTTTCCTCTGGTTACAGTTGCTGCCAACTGGTTGCCTCTTGCCTTCCTGGTCTCTTAAATTTCTTTGAGAATTATCTGATGCATCATGCCTGCACTGTAGAGGTACAAACATGCTCCAAATCTCACCTTGTGCATTTTAGTGCGGCCCTGGATTTGATATACTAGTAGATATATCCAATCAAGCAGACCCTGTTGGTTTTCTTGACCTGGAAATATAAATCAAAAGAGGCCTAGGAGTTCTCAGGCAGAAAAATTGTACAATGTATGTTAATTACTTCTTAGTTTGAATAGGCCAACTATACACACCAGAAATCCTGTGTCTTTAGCCCTGGTTGCTTTCTGGAGTAGTCTTTCCTTTCACTTGTTGTCCAGTTTGTTTTCTTGAACACAGGATGTGTCAATTTGCGAAGTCTTGATACATGATGGTTGTATTGACCCAGGCTTTTGCCGATGAGATAGGCATCCCATTCTTGGAGACCAGTGCAAAAGATGCCACTAATGTGGAGCAAGCTTTTATGACAATGGCAGCTGAGATTAAGAACAGGTATTCTTGGTGTTTCTTTTTGTTTGTGTTGGGTGACTTTTCAATTTTTGTGGCATGCCCCTTTTCTTTAACTTCGTATCCAATAATGATCATTGATTATGGACAATGTTTTTGCAATTTTCTGCAGGATGGCAAGTCAGCCTGCAATGACTAGTAGCAAGCCTAACACTGTCCAGATGAAAGCTGGACAGCCCATTGTTCAGAAGGGCGGATGCTGCTCATAGGTGGCATGGTTGCCTTATCTGGCACTTTGCCACATTGTATTGGGGATATGTTTAAATTGGTGGGCAACATATGGTTGTTTATTTCTGCAACATGCTCAGTGATGTAGGGTCTTACTTGGTAACAGCTGTCAAGGCATCTCCCTTCACTATTTCTTATGAGATATGTTGGGCAGGCCGTGACAGTTTGTGGCTAGACATTTAGCTCCATTGCCTAGTTCAGAGAACTATGGTCCTTAACAGTTGGATATTCCTAGATCCACCACCACAGCCAATGGGTTCAGCAGTAGTTGGGACACACATGCCAGTCAGGCCACCTTGAATCATCTATCTGGACTTTTGTAAAGGATAACCTGGTTAGTGGGGTGTGTGAACCTTTTCGGATCCAAACCAGGAATAGATGTCCAACTTGAAGAAAGTTTTAGCTTGAAAAATGCCTGGCAGGATGATTCTTTGTAGGTGGCTGCAATTGTCAAGGAGGGCATCTTGTGTGCCACCCTGTTCTTTTCCGATAGCTCTGAAGGTGCATCTCTTAACATTTTTCTGCAATTGCGATTTGCTCTCATTTATTGGCTCCTTCTATTAGTGTTTCATTTGAGTAGTGTTTCCTTGGAGAATTTGGGGAAGGGTTTTCTGTTTGGGTGTTGGAAGGATTCTGAACAATGTGGTGATTTTCTTAACCACTTGTGATGAAGTTGGGAAAGGCGAAGAGCCCAAAATAGGATCCTGTAAATGTTGCTCACTGCTGACATTCATGAGGGACTTTAGAAGGAAATCCAAGTTGAATTTTTAGTCAATGAATCTCCAAAAAAACTAATGAAAAGATCATCCATCTAAGATTATGTAGAATAATCTTTATCTTTTTTATTCAATAGAAGATTTATGCAATGGTCTAAGTTTTATATATTTATAGTAGGAAAATTTGGATTACCAAACATGCCATGATCCCGATAGATTATGATATCACCAGATTGTCAGGAACCATTGGTTTTGTCACGACGCATGCACAAAATTATTTTATTTTGTTTATTCATATTATCTATGCATTATTGAAACAATGTTCAAATGGGATTTTGCATGTATGACATTCAATAAATTCATAAATCCTCATTAATTTTTTGTTGAAGATTAAAAAATTGATTTGCAAGACAAAAAATGTCAGATGTGGATTTCAAAAATAATATTTACCAGTATATTAAGTATTTCAATCATTATTTGATCATTTTTCTTTTGTATTAAATTCCATCTTCAAGCTGTTTTACCTTTTGCTTCATCTTGTTTAAATCATTTTGACAAATACCTAGATTTTAAATGTTTAAGTTTTTTTTCTTTTGAAGATTAATAACCATGGCATTTAAAACATGCTTGTAGAGGTATAAATGATTTATTATCATGTAGCTTGTGCTATATATTATTGATTGTGATACATTAAATCTTAATCAAATTATCAAAAACATCAAAATAGTTTTTTATCCTTCTTTTTTTGGTTCATTAACTTTTTTGATTGCATTTTTTTACATAATGCACAAATAATGAAATGAACATCATTTGTTATGTGGATGAAAGCATAGAAAATTAGATTAACAAATTACTTTGCACCAAAAATGAAATGTGCCCATCAAGTAGATCTAGGTATATTAAATTTAAAAATATTACTTAGTTCAATTATTAATATTAACATATTCTTTGACTTCATTACAACTATATTTTAAAACCACATGTTTAAAGTAGGTTTTAATAAATTCATTGAAATTCAAAAAAATATTACAATTTACAAAGTAGGTTGTAGCAAGTAGATGAAATATTAAATTACTTTTATTTTTCCAATGAACATCATGGTAGGATGTACATATGGATTTTCAACTTAGTGACACAAGGCAAAAAAACCTTAAAAGGAGGATTAAATCTTTTTCAAGGAGTTATAAATTCCACGTAAGAAGTGGAAGGAGGCAAGAGAAAAGATGAGGTTCAAGATATGATCATAGTTTTAAGAATTGGTTTGACATATATAAAAAGGTGGCATGGAATCCTCTTAAAAGCATCTTGAGCAATAAACACAAACACCATGACCATGCATTTGAACTGAAAGATTTGGAAGGTAGTTTGCATGATCTTGTATTGTTTTTTTTCTACATGGTCCATTTTTTGTTGTTTAGTTATTGTGCAAATGGTATGAGTATTCGCATTTATGAAACATGGCAATTGACATTTTTAAGGTGAAAACACATTAGGGAGGGGGGGGCGCACTTTGGGCACTTTCATGACATGTATGTAATTGTATATTTTTGCAAAATGTGTTGCATTTAATTTTGAATTTCACTTTTGATGTTTGGGCTTAGTATTTTGATTTTTACAAAGTTAATGATGCCTAATATTATTTGAATTTAAAAAAATATATATATTAATAAGTCAAGGAATAATAAGTATATTTATGGTATATGCAGTATACTAGAACTTGTTTTTATTTTTGGATTGCATTTAGTTTGGGTTTGAATTAGTTAACCAAAAAATGTTTGATTTGAAAAAAATTTAAATGATGCATGTCACATATTTTGTCATCTTCCATTTGAAAATGATAGTTTGTCAAAATGTTAATGTACTACATATTGATGGTCATCACCCCAAAAAACACCCATTTGTTATATAATAATTATCAAATTCTTCACATGGCTCACAAATTATTCCAATCATATGGAATCACAATGTTTAATAGGTACTACACATTTCATAAAAACTAAAATTCATTTCAGTCATTTTTGGAATATATTTGCATTTTTTAGTACGTTGCAACATATATATTTTTGGCACAAATATACTATAACATCACATCATATCACATTAAAATGTGTAATTTTTTTGGAATTTGATTTATTTGGGTTTTGACCTACCATAATATGCAAAAACATTGTGAAAATCCTTCATAATAATGACAAGGTTGAAGTTCAAACATGGGACCCTTAAAAGAATATAATGTGACACCAATCATGGCCCCCCCGTAATGTGCTTTCACCCTTTAGTATGTTGATATTTGCCCCTCTTTCATTAATGTGGGAAGTGCAAGTTTCTTATGTTTAAATGTTCCCCCAATAAGTTAAAAGGTGGCATAAAAACCCTTCAAGAGGTTTGTTTAAATGACACATAGGCTTTATTTGTTTTAAGTCTTGTAGACATGGGAATATTAAGTAATTTGATGCTTTTTATTTCATTGCATGTATTAACAATATAAGAACACATGTGTATTACTTTGTAAATATGATTGATTTGAGCATCCTTTTGCAAGTTAGTTGTGTGAAAATAATTTGCTTCATGTGCTTCATCATCATATTTGTTGTAATAACTTATAAGGTTCATGAACATTGAATATGTATATTGTCTTAGTAATGACAAGGCATATGTTCTATTTACGTTCACATGAGTAATTATTTAGATTTACAAGTTCATAGTTGAAATGTGTTCAATTTGACATTCGCACATGTATAATTTTAGATTGATAGCATTTTGTGATGTTTTGAAATAGTGTGATAGGGTGAAAGTGTTTTTAAGGGGGATTAGGGCAAGAAAATATATATTTTTTAAAATACACTTTGTATTATTTTGGGGGCAACATTTATTTATTTAAGGAATACATAAAATGTGTTGCAACCCTAGCCTTGGGCTCATGACCAAGGCAAGGGCTTGCGAAGGTGTGGGCCAAGAGGGAAGCTCAGGAGTCACATTTCATGTTCCCGGGAGTGCAAAAGAGTGTGAGGAAATGAACCTTCACACTCCCAAGTGAACTCCCACTTTGGGAGTTGGAGTCATGGTGGATTTTTGAATTTTCAGAGAGGGATTACAGGGGTCAAAACCCATTGGATTGAAGAGTTCATTATATCATTGGATGTCTAAAATTGTCTCACATGACCCATTTGGAAACTTAAAACACAAGTTATGGCCAAAAGAAGGGCTGAGAGTCAAATTGGCAATTTGATTCCCAACCACTAAATGTCTAGAATCACCTCGATTTCCTTATGTGTAGGTGGCGTGTGACATATCGTTGGAAAGCTCTTGATGAAGGCTATAATTTGTTTTAGACCTCATTTCAATTGGAAGTATGCATGCAAAGTTATGGGGCCCCAAAGTCGCGGGAGTTTCGGAACTCCCACTTGGGGAATGGAACCAAGGGCAAGACACCTCGAAAGGGGAAAAGCATAAACAAAAATCCAAGGCTCGGGTTTCAAACCCAAAGGAAATTTCGTTAAAAAGGGGGCTTTTTAAAAAGCGGGCCAACCTAAAGGGGATGCTAGTGGGAAGCCCAAAAAAGTGTGTTTCAATTGCAATGAAATGGAGCATTACTCCAAAGATTGCCCCAAACCCAAACTGGGGAATGGGGGTTCCAAGGTAATTGCCCTGATTGCCAACTTAGCCCAAGGTGAATGTAATCGCCTCATTTTCTTAAAAGGGAAGGTTTTAAAGTGAGACGTGTTATGTCTTTTGGACACAGGGGCTTCCCACAACTTCATAACCCAAGAAAGTGTTGAAAGAATGGAGCTCTAGTTGGAGGAGCTCAAGGCACCCATTGAGGTGCACTTTGCAAATGGGGGTCCCCATCCCACCACATTGCAAGCAAAAGATGTGCCTTTTCAATTAGGGAATTAAAAAGAAAAGGTGGATTTTTTGGTTTCCACCTTAGGGGGGATGGATTGCATTTTGGGAATGGAATTCATCACCCATAACAATGTGCTTATAGAAGGGCACAATAGGCTAGTTATAATCCCATACAATAATGGGGTTGTTTGGGTGAAGGCACATGAAGTGCCTAATGTGGGTGGATCGACCATCCATTTGATGTTAGGAAAGACTTTGGAAAAGGAATGCATGGGAGGTTATGGCATGTTGTGTGTGATGTGTGTGTTGGATGAGTTTGAGCCAAAAGAAGCTACTAACTTGGTGAGTTCTTCTAAGTGCGTCAAACAACTCTTGGATGAATTCTCAGATGTGATGCCCGAAGAGTTGCCCGACGAATTGCCCCTGAGAAGACGAGTTGACCATGTAATCGAGGTGATGCTAAGAGTGGCACCTCCCACCAAGGCCCCATATCAAATGAGTCATGAGGAATTGAAAGAACTTAAGGTTCAACTTGAGGAATTCCTCACAAAGGGATACATCAAACCTAGCAAGTCACCATATGGGGCACATGTCTTCTTTGTTCACAAGAAGGATGGGACGTTGAAGATGTGTGTGGATTATAGAGCCCTCAACAAGGTGACAGTGAAAAATCGATACCCATTACCTTGAATTGATGATTTATTTGATCGACTTTTGGGAGCTAAAATGTTTTGTAGGATTGACCTACGTTCCGGGTATTACTAAATTTGAATTATAGAAGGGGACGAAGAAAAGATTGTTTGCCACACAAGGTATGGCTCATATGAGTTCTTGGTGATGTCTTTTGGACTCACCAATGCACCCGCCACATTTTGCACCCTCATGAATGACATTTTTCGAGAGTGGTTTAATGACTTTGTGGTTGTGTACATAGACCACATTTTGATCTATAACAATTCTATGGAGGAGCATGTGGAGCACCTTTGGAAGGTGTTCCAAAGGCTAAAAGAAAACAAGTTGTATGTTAAGTTTGAAAAATGCGAATTTGGGGTGGCAGAAGTGGATTTTCTTGGACATAGAATCACCCAAGAAGGCTTGAAGATGGATGACCACAAGGTGAAGGCAATTTTGGATTGGGAACCACCTAGATCCGTTCCAGCCTTAATATCATTTTAAAGATTGGCCTCATATTATCGCAAGTTCATCAAAAATTTCATGAAGATAGTCACACATTTGACAAACCTTTTGAAGAAGTCATCAGAAACTTATGAATGGGATGAAGCATGCAATGAGGCCTTTGAAACCTTGAAAGGCATTTTGGTGAAAGTGCTTGTGTTGAAGTTGTTTGACTTTGACAAAAACTTTGAGATCCACTCCAATGCCTTTGATTTTGCAATCGGAGGAGTCCTATTGCAAGATGGAAAGCTAATTGCATTTGAAAACAAAAAGTTGAACAAGACGGAGCAAAGGTGGCCAACACATGAAAAGGAAATGTGGACCATGATACATTGTTTCAAAACTTGGGGCCATTACATAGGCTCCAAAGATGTGGTGGTGTGGACCAATAATGTCACATTGAAATATTTTGCTACTCAACCAAAGTTGTCATCAAAACAAGTGAGATGGCAAAACACGTTGGCCTTGTTCAATGTGGACATTCAACATAAGCCCGGGAAGGAAAACATGGTGCCCGATGTGTTAAGTTGAAAACATCAACTTAAAGTGGTGTATGTGGGGGAAACAGAGCTTCAAAAGGAAGTTTGATTAGCGAACGGCTGTGACGAGTTTGCCAAGGAAATGAAGCAAAACATTCAAAAGGGAATCAAGTCGCATTTCCACTTACGAAATGGATTATTGTGGTATAAGCAAAATCAACTTTATGTTCCAAAAGGGAGGCTCAGAGATGTGTTATTGAAGGAATGTCATGATGGGCCATGGTGGCTCAAAACGCACCATAACATTCCTCAAGAAATCCTATTATTGGCCTAATTTGAAAGACGATGCAGAAGAATACGTGAAGACTTGCTCGACTTGCTAACAAAATTGAACATTCAATAAGAAACAAGCAGGATTGTTGCGACCATTACTGATTCCTGAAGGCTCGTGGGAAAGTGTGTCCATGCATTTCATGGTGAATTTTCCACCATCAAGGGGATTTGATGCGATCATAATGGTTGTGGATCAATTTAGCAAGATGGCACATTTCATTCCCACCAAGGAAAGTGCCACGGCCCAAGGGACAGGAAGGTTGTTTTTCACGCACGTGTTCAAGCATCATGGCCTCTCAAAGGACATTATGTCAAATCAAAACCCAAGGTTCATAAACAAGTTTTGGCAAGTCTTGTGGAAGTGCATGGAGTTGGAACTCAAAATGAGCACCTCATTTTGACCCCAAACAAATGGACAAACCGAGATAATGAACTTGGTTATCCAACAATTCCTAAAGAATTATGTGTAGCAAATCAACAAAATTGGGTGGACCATTTGGAGTTGGCCGAACTTTGCTACAACAATTTGGAACATTCGACAACCGGTTCCACCCCCTTTCAAATGGTGACAAGCAAATCACTAATTGTGCCTACAACTTGGGCTATATTCAGGCAACCCCCAAGTGATGCAAATGAGGAAATGCCGATGGTCACACAACTTGATGAAGAAAGGCGATGTTTATGGGAGATGGTTAAGGCCAACCTTGAAAAGGTGCATAAATGGTACAAAGATTTTGTGGACAAGTCCCGACGAGAGGTGAATTTTGAGGGAGATGAAAAGTTGTTGAACATAAAAAAATTTCGGTTGCTAGAAGGTTTAAGCCACAAGTTATTGGGCCCATATGTGGATCCATTCAAAGTGTTGGAAAAGAAATTTTTCGACATTTATAAATTAGAACTACCGGAAAATTTTAGAGTTCATCCCATATATCATGTTTCGCATTTGAAACCGGTCTCTCATGATGCCTCAAGGCCTAATTGAGAACACAACTCAAGGCCCCCACCACTTGATTCATAATGAACCAAAATTTGAAGTGGAGGTTGTGCTCAAATCAAAGCAATTAAGGGGGCGAAAGCAAGAGTACTTGGTCAAGTGAAAAGGATACCATCCAATAGAGGCATCTTGGGTGAATGAATCGAATATGGAACATGCCCAAGAAGCCATAGAAGAATTCCATAATAAATCAACAAAGAAACAAAAGAAACATAGAATGTGATGAGGACATCACCTTTCTTTTAGTGGGGAAGGGAGTTACACAAATGTACCACATCAAGTTGCAAGTGAAATAAAGGCTAAGGACTTTCAAGAGATTACATCATAGAAAAAATGAATATTACTAAAATAATGTTCAGTGGCATGGACAAATGGAATTTTCTTACATAAGCCTAAATCAAAATTGGACTCCCACATTGGGGCTAAAAGAAATCTTGGCCCCAAAAGAGGAGGCAAGCAAGGTGAGCTTGCAAGGACGTGCACATGCTTAAAGTGCATCCCAAAGGGTTGGTTGGTAGTGGCAGCCAATGTGGGAAATCATGACCCCGTTCGTGTATTATGATCACATAGTTTGGGATTTAGGTTTTTCAAAGCCTAAACGTCCCTTCTTATACCTTGATAAGCACACCTTTAGTTAAGCTTGCTTGTTGTGATCAAGGTGCAAAGTTGGGAAATGAGCCATGTCAAGTAACTTAAGTCAATATTAAACTTGGCTTGAGTTCCTCATGAAAGGAAGGATGGAATAATTGCCTCCCAAATGACAGCTTCCACAACATTTTGTGATGTTTTGAAGTAGTGTGATAGGGTGAAAGTGCTCTTAAGGTGGATTAGGTTTAGGGCAAGAAAATATATTCTTTTTAAAATACACTTTGTATTATTTTGGGGGCAACATTTATTTATTTAAGGAATACATAAAATGGATTTTTGACAAAAGGCCTTTACACAATTTTTGTTCCATTTCAAAAGAGAGTAATGTTTCAAAAAATTTATTACTTTCATACATTTATATTTGTTTGAATGAAAAGTTTTTCATCCATATGTTTTTTGTGAAATCACATGAACAGAATTGATGTGGAGTTGAAATGGCACAAATAATTGATGTTATGGGCATTATATTATCAAAAATATTTAATCATTTAATATCAATAAAAAATGTAATTTTTTTCATAATTTTATTCTTTGAGTATTGATTTATTTTATTTTGAGTAAAATTTATTTAAAAACCTCTTAATATTGGCTTGGTGGAAATTCAAACACACCTAATTTTGAAAAACAATATTTGTGATATTATTTTTGTTCATTATAATGTGATTTCACTCCATAACCTTTATAATAATTAAACAATGTGAACCTATCCATTCTTATGTTTTATCAAAATTTTCAAAGATTTTCAAATTGGTGATTGCCATTGATAAATTTATGAACACAAATTTATCTTCATCCTCTTGTCTCATTATCTTGATGTTTGTTAATAATCTTTAGAAGGACAAAAAATTTGTTAGGGTTTTTGTATCATGTGTTAATTAAAATTTAAATAATAACAATGCAAGTGATTGACCACGTCTTAATATTATGAATTGTCATATCTACAAATCATGTTTCTAATCTTCATGTTTGATTTTTCCACTAGGAAAAGATTGTGGGTTATATGTTGATTTTGTTTGGTTCATTCATTTTTATTGAATATGTGATTCAACACCTTAAATACAATTATTTGTTCAAAACTTTGGCAAATTATTATATATTCACGAATCCACCAAATATAAAGGTGCATTTTTGTATTGTGTTTAACCTTGTTACTTCTAGACAATTGGAGAACAACATACATGGTGAAATATTTATCCCTTTTATGCCATGTTACATAGTGTCAAATTTGACCTTTGTTAATCGTTGAAGATTTGTTTTGATTTTTTTGTTCTTGTTATTTTTGGTTATGCTTTTGGAAAAAAATAAATATAATGTAATGTTGGTGTTACAAAGTTAGAATCCATCATTCCTATGCATGAAGGAATGGATTTAAGAGTTACAAATTAGATTTAGTTTAAGATTTAAATAAACAATTGCATAAAACCCAATCATAGTTATTTCACATTCAATTTTGTGATATGAAGAAATAGTTTAGAAATTTTTGTAATAGAACAAGAATCTTTTTGGAAGTAAAGATGGGTGTTGCTTTCCAAATAAATATAAACTCTAACTTCCTTACCAAAATAAAATATATGTTCCCTTCACATCCATGCTTCTCATGAAGGAGCTTGGAGCTATTCATCATATATTACACCATTTGAAGGCCATGACATGTAGATGGAAGGGTTCAAAGTTCTAAAGGCTTCAATTAACATTTAGGGTCTAATAATTGATAAAAATTTATTATTTGTAACACATATATAATCAATTATGAACTTTACAAAAGTTTAGAAATACCAACACATGATTTACACCATGCAAACAATGAGACTTTCAATTATAAATATGACCTAGTGACCACTAGGTTGGCCACTAGGTTGTTCATTGCAACAAAAGATCCAAAGAAAACAACAAAAAAATATAGGTCAAACATCCAGATTACACCTTGTGGCCACTAGATTTTAACCATAACAAAAAATCTAGAATAAATAACAAAATGCATCTTTACATCCACCATCAAATTACACCTTGTGGCCGCTAGATTCTAATCGTAGCAAAAAAATTAGAACAAGTAGCAAAATGCATTTTCACGTCCACCATCAAATTACACCTTGTGGACACCAAATCTTAACCATAGACAAGTAGCAAAATGCATCTTTACATCCATCATCATATTACACCTTGTGGCCACTAGGTTTTTAATCACAACCAAAAATAAATGGAATGATTAACATAATAAAATAAACACAGATCAACATAATTTATTAAAAATTTAAAATACAATTTGAAGTGTAAGCCAAGCTAGTGCACAAGTTGTTGATAATTTTTATTGCAAAAAAAATTGAAAAAATAAGAAGAATAAATAAAAACATATTTTGTGACATACAAATTGAGCTTAATTGCAACTATAATACTATCATAAATGAAAAACTACTATAAATAACTCAAAAACAATGCAAACCTTAGGAGTAAGGTCAATTTTTCCTCATCTTAGAACTTTTTTGATGGTCCATGATCAAATATGCAATTATATCCATGTTATTTTGGAATAAAAATCTTAATGGAAAAACATTGTTTTCTCCCTTTTATAGTTGCAAACGTCATTGTGTAGTCTATGAACAACAACCACAACCAATTGCAAACAAAACTTAGTGCCAACAAAAAATATATATAACATAATATTTTTCAACATATAAAATAAGAAATGACTTGAAAGATAAAAAATGAAAACAAATGAAAGAATTCAAAATGCATACCCAAAGAGGGTTGGGCATTGACATGCTTGCCATTGTCACAATTCATATATTGCATGAACCAAGAATAATTTTGTGAAGAAGAACACCATCCTTGTAAACCATAATCTTACAAGGCCGATTAGAAGCCTGATAGAGATTGTCATGTTAGTTGAAAAATGGAATCATAGGGTAGAAGTTTTTTTGAAATACCTAATGTGTGAAGTTCTTCACTGTTTGGAGGCTCTTCATTGCATAAGCAAGTCCATGTTTACATTTGTGCAACACAAACCTTTTGGTATGACGTGATAGATCATTAAGGTAGATATTGAATTTCCATGGCTTTTAGATTCTTGTGATAATCATTGTAATTCTTCTTCTTGTAACATGGTGTCAAATAACTGTTTATAATTGAATTCAACCTAAATTTGATAGTATGCTTCAAAATATTGTATGGAAGGTCTACGACCTTATAATTCCTTGAATTTGTGTTAAATATTGAATTTTGTAATGTATTCAGGGGAGGATTTCATATAAGTTTGACTTTTTTATTGTTCATTTATTGATTGGCCAATGAGCTCAAAATCCCTTTTTGGTTTCAAGTCCATGAATTTACTCATGTTCAATCTTGTCTTTTCCAATTTTTAAAAAAAAAATCTTGGGAACCATTGTTCTAAAATATGCTTGGATTTTTTGAAATTATATGTTATGGCTTCTGTATGTGCGTCATTATGTGTCAAAAATCAAGTGCAATTAATTGAAATGGTTTGCACAATTGCTTGGATGAGGTCAATTTACTTCAATTTAATCCACTTATGGATTTTATTTTGTAAAAGATTGCAACGACTTCTAATGTTGAAAGTGACAAGCACCAAGAAATCACGACTTTAGGTTTTACAAAGGATGGTGGATAAAAAAATTACATCATTTTTTAATTTTGCTAAAGATATTCAACATGAAAATATTTGAATGAGTTTTGGTTCTTGTGAGCAAATTTGGCTTGTGATGGAGATTACAGATGTGCCTACTAGTGACTTTCGGTGTGAAAAATTGAATGTTCATTGTTATGCGAAATGCAATGAAACTTTTTATAACAAAACTAAATTGAGATTTATAAATAAAAAAGGCAACAACAATAATGTTTCATAATTTTTTATTTATAATCAAAAGCAGCAACAATCAAAGGTGGTTCAACACATTCACGTGTATGATCATCACCTTTTAGACCAAAAATTGTTGATTATCAATGTTAATGGCACATTGTGTTATTTCCCACCTTTAGCTGTTTTGAAAGGGAATGCTAGAATGTTTGGAAGAAATGTTGACAATACCAAAATGGAAGTTAGAATTGGAATGGAAGATTTTCTTGTGAAGGCATTTGAAAAAAAATACATTGCAATTTGGTCTTGTATGAAACTTAAGGATGTGCTGGAGGTTCTTCCAATGCTCATGCTTGAAAATTTCGTGGATTAATTCATTTTCATTTGGGGACGTGAATAATGTTCCAAGATGGTTGGTCAAATATCACCCAAGTCCCATTATTATTTAAAGCATTTGAAACGCACTTATTATGGTTGTCGTGGATTACTTTATGGGAAGGAAGATCAAACATTACTCATTAACGATGAACCTAACAAGGTGCTCCAAAATTCCAAATGGAGTGGTCTTTTTCTTGAATCATTCAAGGGATAGATGTTGTCAAAGAACAAAGTGCAAGGGTTGGACTTCGCATTTTGTTTGTGGCCACCTAATTGAACAATTCAAGTTCATTATGATTTTATGGTCAAGTATTTTAAGACTTGATTAAGTTCATCCTCGAAGAAATATTATTGGTTTTTGCAATATATGGGTAGTGATAATGGTGATGTTCGCAATATCTTGCCCTCTTTAGGTATTATGTATTTTAAATCATTTTATTTCATTATTTCATTTTATTCATATTTTGTAAATCATTTTCTATGGCATAACTTTTATACATGGTTATATCTTTTCATATGCTCTTGTCTTCTAGTATTAACTTTTGTTTGTAGTTGAATCAAATTGTTGTTTGCAAACTACAAGATGTTGTTTGTAGCTTTGAAGGGGAGAAAAAAATGTTGGTCACTCCATTTTTTATTTCAAGATGGTGTTGATGTTCTTGCATATTTGAGCATGAACAATCACAAGAGTAGGAGGATTTTACATTATCTTTCATATTTTAAAAACTTTTTTTTACAATTTTTTTATAATGGAGTTTTCATTCCATGATTTTTGGAGAAATAAGTTAAAGTGTTTTGACAACCTAGTGACCACTAGGTTCAATTTGTTTCATATTATCCTTCAAATTTAGGCTATCTTTTATTATGGTTTCTAGAAAAAATATTTTTTTCATAGTGGAGTTTTTGTTTCAAGCTCATTGAAAAAATCATGTGAGGTGTTTTGACAACTTGGTGGCCACTAGGTTCAATTTGTATCTAAAACATTTAATAAAATTTGGTTAGTTGTTATATATTAATCTATATAAAATTTCATTCCTGCTTAAGTGGATTTGTTATGTAATCTAAATTTTCTTTATGCTATAGCTTCTTTTCCTCTTATTATAGGCCTCATGGCCATCATGTTTCAAGGTTTAGTTTGGATTCAATCCAATCATGTATGTTTGATATTTGTAAATTGTATTTCATTAAATTGACATCCTCCAAATCCTGTTTTTGCTTTTTGTTAAATAACTTCCCATGGTGTCCACAAGGTTTAATTTGTATAACTTGCGATGTAAATTGTAAAGTTTTCTTCAAGAGCTTTAAAGTTTCCTTGTCTAAGTTGATAAACTTGAGCACCAAGGATGTAAAAAGTTCACATGTCAACTCATGAGTCATCAATGTGGAATTTCTTTTCAATTTCATCATGCATTGCATTGAAATGTTGAAAATTTTCTAAATATATATATTTCAAAAAATAATAATTTTCTAATGAAAATATAGAAATTTTCAAAAGGATCTCAAATATTCTATTTCTCACAATTTTTGAAATAAAATAATTAGACACTAAAATGTTGAACTTGCCATGGTGCTGAGGTACTATGGTAAGATTGATTTACAGAATTTCTCATGATCATCTTTCTCAACCTCAAGAACTCTTATATTTTTGCAAAGTTGAAACACAATCGTAGACTTATGTGCTTTTTCTTCACAAGCTTCACATTTAGTCTTCTTTGGCGAAAGCAAAAGTTTATGCTAAAAACTATGCCAATAATATACTTATTACCAAGGTTTTGCTTGAGCAATTTTGTGCTAGTTGGAAAATAATTAAAAGGGGGGAAATTGCTAGAATAAAGAATCTTGTGATTCTTTTATCGAGCAAAAAATAAGCAACAAATTTGTATATTAGGCTCTAGTAGATAATCTTGGGATCTTTTTATTTCTTTACTTCCATATTTTCTTTACCGCCATTGGCTAAATCTTCTTATGGTTGATTGCCACTGTGGCCTAAATGAAAAAAATCAGTGTTTTCAGGGTTTTGAATTGTCAAATTTTTGGGAAGTGTTTTTCTTGTAAGTCAACAAATTTCTATGTTAGGTTTTACTAGGTAGCCAACAATATAAAAGGATCCTTCTATCTATTTTCTTTTCTCTATAACCAAATTTGGCTAAATCTTCTTGTGGATCATGGCAACTACAAGTAAAAATTGGGGAGGAAAAAAAAAACATGGCTTACTATCTGCAAAGGCATTAGATTTGAACTTTGATTTGGTTATAAATAAATTACTTATACTTGAACATGTGTACCCTAATCTGCACTAAAATCCTGCATTCTCAAACCCCATAAAAGTGAAGTGTTTTGGATGCACCATTTTTGGGTGAATTAGACATCCAGATCAACGTGCAATTCAAGCTACAAAAAGTGTAGTGGTATGCGCATAATCCACACCTAGGAAAAATGAAACCAAGAAGCAAAGCAATTGCACTTCCTTGTTGGAATTTAAAGCCTAAATTTCACTAATTGTAAGAGACCAACACCCACAAGCAAAGAAGTTCCCATTTCCTTGTGAACAAATTGAAGTTGAAAACTAAATCTCACATAATGTAAGGGTCAAAAACCAACAAGCAAAAAAAAGGTTTCCTTTTCCTTTGTTTGAATTGAAGCCTCCAAACCCACATCTATTTATCTATTAAAAAATGTAGTTTGTTTATGTTGTTTTTGTTTGTTATGTTGAGATTTCCCAAACCACAGGACTTGGGCAGTTCACTCTTGGTATGGGTTGAAAGCTGTTATGTGTACACGTGCCACCAAGATTGTTTCATCATGTTTAGACCTACTACTATTGTGCAAGAGTTATTGAATAATGAGTAGTTTTGTAAGTGAAAATTCAAAAATTCAAACCTCAAAAATTTAAGAGAATAGCAATGCACTTTTGGTACTGTTGAAGATGAGAGGATTTCTTAGAGGTGATTTCATAAATTTTAGATCTAAGGGAGCAGAGATATTGAGTTTTGAGTAATTTTTTTCACTAGAAATTAGTTTTAAAATTTTATAAAAAAATTCACAATTTAAATTTCTGTAATTTCTTGCACATCTTTGGAGTTGGGTGGTTTGAATGACATGAAGCAAGACTTTAAAATCTTAAAATAAAATAGCACAACTTGTTTCTGGGGAAGTTAACCCCTGGAACATGAAGGTTCCCGGGAAAAAAAAAACCCCCATAAGTTTTGAGATGCCTATAATTTCAATTATCAAGATACTATCCTCTCAAATTGAAGCTCTGTCGTTATGAAGTTGACAATATATTTTCTTGGTCATAATGTGATATATAGCCTAGGCCAAAAAACATCAATTCAAAAATTTTAAAACTTTAAAAAACCCAAAAATTTGATAGAACCTCACAAATGATAACCACACAACAACTTGGGTATGCAAAAGTTGAACTACCTAGTATTTAGGTATGATGGGCCCTTTCAACAACCTAGATTTGGAGGATATTTGTCATCCCACTCAAATACAAGTCACAAGTCACCAACACTAGTCACAATCGACCTACAACTACTAGAACAAATAACCTTGAGTCAAGGTTTCAACCAATTGGACGAATCAATAACTTGATATAAAAGTCAATTTATTGTTCACAACTAGCAAAAGCCATAGGTATGATGAAAAGCCAATGTGCATGTGAGTTTGAAGAACAATCCAACATGCAAAATTTGATACCTCATGATGGGTTCAAAGTTGGTCTGATTGGGGCTGCAACAGACCAACCTAGCCAAGGTCATCGAAATATCATTGGTGACTGACAAAGAGTTGGGTAGGGTTGCATCAAGATGCGAGAAGAATGACAAGTAGGCTCTCTCTTTGTCAATCATGACCCAATGAACAAGGGGATGCATCAAGGCATAAGAAAATTGATACAAAGCCACACATGACTTGAGGGATTCTCCATCCTCTAAAGACAAATGCCTTTTTGATTTGGTAGTGAGTCTACTAAGTACCACAACTGCAGCTCTGGCTGCAGCAGGCTTAGCTGGGTGCTGCTAGATTAATCAAACTCAGGATTAATAATTAAACACTCAGATCTTAATCTGGGATTAGAGACCTCAATATAAATTACAGTGCCAGGCCGATCAAGAATTACTAATCAATAAGATGAGGCCTGCAAGTATAGAATATTATATATTACTAGAATTAATTCCAGGATCACCAGCTGCAATAGATCATATATATTAATTATATAACTTAGCTATTTTGTGAAGGAATTAAGGAAATTATTTAATAGTAGTAAACTTAATATACTTACAAAATGAAGTTGCTGGGCCTGCTCACCATTTCACACATATATGAAGCTCAGTGATATATATAGCTGGCTGGTTACACATGCAAGATCAGTGCACACATCAATTAGTGAAGTTCAATTGATCTCCAAATCTCTGTTTTGATGTAAATATTATCCAAAAACTTTCTCTTTTCAGATGGATTTAATTTGTCAATTTTGGAGGTTATTAATAATCATACTGTTTTTGATTCTCAATTTGGAGAATCAATCACTCATCATACTGCATGTACGAGTCTGGGCCAGAGATCATGACTAATTCAGGCCCAGCTCCAAGGTTTGATGATGCCAACCAGCACTTCCAGGAGAATTTATAAACATGTATTCACCAGTTCGATCGTATTAGTGTAGGCTTGGGGGAGACCAAGGGTTTTACAAGTAGGCACAAGTGTGGTACTTTACATTGATTTTTGCATTTAATTTCTCTGCAGGCGACACATCTAGTTGTACATGGTACAAATTACAATGTAATTTTCTTAGTAGTTTTCACAAATTTTGTATGTGTACAACAGTGGTTACAGTGAAGATCTGTTGAGTCCCAGGACAAAAATCTTGAGACATTCAAGGACAAATTTCTAGGCTGTATTGAGCTCAATTTGTTGGGTAGGGACTTTTGTTCGCAGTCTTGACACCCATTATGCACTGGCTTTGACATGTTTTTGCACATCTAACTATATAAAAGAATTGGTGGCGATCCTTTCCATCCATCCGTCCCGTCATCCAAGTTCCTCATCCCTAGATGAAGAAGATGATGGAACGGGAGGACGACGACCACTCATGCATGTAAAAAGAATTGTGTCCGTCCGTCCGTCAGGCGATCCTTTCCCTGCCAAACAGCAGTCCTTTCCCAGCCAAATCGTGTGTCCGTAATTGGTATCACTCAGTGTAATGGGTTTCAGGGTATCCCTCAATGTCAGGGTATCACTCAGTGTAATGGGTATCCTCTTGGGTGTGTCCGTAATGGGTATCACTCAGTGTAATGGGTATCCCTCAATGTCAGGGTATCACTCAGTGTAATGGGTATCCTCTTGGGTGTGTCCG
>Ga0209208_10000664_pt1 | contig 45739 bp, 37 predicted proteins | sample S1TSphfallax_3_FD_187694 | JGI IMG/M metagenome (GOLD analysis project Ga0209208, IMG submission 187694) | Host-associated microbial communities from peat moss isolated from Minnesota, USA - S1T2_Fd - Sphagnum fallax MG (SPAdes) (version 2) | ecosystem: Host-associated > Plants > Peat moss >...
GAGGGTTTTTTTTTTTTTCCACCCTAAACTGCCCATGACTTATTATGGTTTTCAGGACCGAAACCTGAAAACTTTTAGGACGTGATTTTTAGGATGTGGGATCTCAATTTTGGGACTTGGATTTCACACAGGGGCTTCACAATGGCCTTCGGCCACGGGCACCCACTAGTAGTTTGAAGAGGGCATTGGAATTGTTAGATTGTGTGGGTGTTAGGTGTGTTAACTAAAAACCTTGAGAATTCACATTCAAAAAGAGACCCAACTTGTTAGGAACTTTGAAAATATGGGTTGTGCATTGCCCTAAGAACTTGGGGGAGAAATGAAATTTGTTAACAATGTCAATGTCAAACAATGTTCTTATCAAAATTATCTAAATGTAGCTATGGTTTACTATGGGGTTATGTGGGAATGATGAATTGATTTGACGTCAAAAGAAGACCATGATAACCAAATGACAAATGTTTGAAGAGATTTGATCCACCAAATCACCATTCTTATCATGTTTTTGTGGTTTATGTAGATCAATTGGTTAACATAATAAATTATTAAAAGTTGTTGCTACTATTGGACAGGATGACATATGTAACAATGTTTTAGATCATCAAAATTGTTGAATAATTTAGAGATTACTAAACTTGAAATCATTTGTCTTCAACAATACCATGATTTGGTTTGGGGCAAGGGGCAATATATAGTGAGCTCTTGAGATAATTATCACAATTTTTTTTTTTCACTACAAAACCATGGTGGTGTGATATGGAATTAGGGCTAAAGTGTGTGCATATCATCCACATTAGTTGCATCATTTGGGTTCACCAACTTTTTGGATTCATGTTTGAAGCATAGTGCGGTTGTATGTGATGACTTTCAGTGATGATTTGCACTATGCAATTTACTTCTTGCTTTTTTTTGGTTTGGATTTGTTTGTTGCTGATTATGCATGACAAGTTGTTTCTATGTTTTCGACAACACTTGGTGTTGTATTCTTGGAGGGACATTCTTCATTGCAAGGTAGAAATGGGCACCATGGGATTGGTCTAGTTTCTACAATGTTCAGTGGAGGCAAAGTTATTTAAAGAGGCCTCTAATGTTGTGAAAAATATGAAGTTCTCATGCAAATTCTTCTTATGTAAAAAGATTTCTAGAATTGTAACTAACTAAATAGTTGGAGCTTTGTGAATTGTGGGATGGAGATCTGCATTCTAGATGCAACACAGACATTTTGTTGCGCTTGTGTTGCATTTAAGACAAAGCAGGTTAGGAATGCATTTTACAAGTCAATTTTGGGGAAGTGATGATAGGCTCTAAGGATTTCAAGAATGGTGTAATGGCTATGAAGATTCTATGATGTTATTGGTGTTCTTGAAATTGTGTTTTGTGAATTGTAAGGAAGGGAAAGAGTACCAAATGATAGGGAACTCTGAAGGAAGAACTGCACTGGGAGAAGTCTCACATTGTTGAAATCATTTATTAGGCCTATTGCAATCCTTGTCCTTTGTCAACTTCCATCTTGTTAGTTCATATTGTAATGCCTAGATTGTTGTGTGTGTGTGGAGATTACAGTGCATTGATTGTGCGTTTGTAGCAAAGTTACATGTCTGAAATTTAAAGATGTTGTTGTCTATGTTCTTGCTGCAATGAACTCTTTGTTTTTATGTTGGGATCCTCATGGTTATGTTGGCAAGTATGTTCTATGATGTTGGGAATGGCCATTGTAAGACCAATTGGCTTTTGAAAGTGAAGTTGAAGTGAGTTGATCCCCGAAGATGCGTAGATTTACTCAACTTAGGATGGAAAGGTAGGATGCTAGGCAGCTCATACACAATTGGATCAGTGGTAATGATGAAGACGTAGAATCCATTAGGTAGATCATGCACATGTTCATGTTGTAAAGCTCACATTGTAATTCTCGATCCATGAAACATAAATAAATAGCTGCAATAAGACCACCGGTTCTTTCAAGAATGGCCATCGGGTTCTTTTAAGAACGGCTGTCATTTCTTTGAGGGTTTCGAAATAACTGGAACAAGAAGTTCTTTCTCTCCGTTCTTTCTCCAAAAAGGAACCGCTGGTTCTCTGATTCTGAAAGATGTGATAACCGGAATCAGTCACTGAATGATCGTAAACCAGATGAAATTTAAAACCGGAAAAGTCAAATACCCACTGAGCGCTGGACCAACAAGGCGGTTATCAGGGCGGTTCTTTTTGCTCACAATCGCCCGCTCTCAAAAACTAAAAATCCGGATTTGACATGTAACCCGTGATGGTCATTACAAATTTGGAATAAGACCGCCGGTTCTTTTAACGCATACAAATGTAACTGGAACCGGCGGTTGTTTTGGACTGATATTTGAAAACGGGAACCGGCCGATGTCTGTTCTAAAATATTGGAAAATAGGAAATTTGGATCCGGCGGTGATAAATAAAGTCAAATACCCGCCGACCGCTGGATCTTAAATTCTTAACGTGAGTGGTAGTAACAGAAACCCTCATCCAGGTTTAGGGTTTACGGATGAAAACATCAATGTTGGATGATTTAGGGTTAGGGTTGAAAGCTTTCCGCTCTCTGTTTGTCTGCAAGAGATTCTGGGTTTCTGTGATTCTTCGGAAGAGCTGCAATCCGTGATCACAGTTGTGCTGTTTTGTTCAGTAGGGTTTGATTTGGCTTTTGTTGTAGGTGCGGGAAACTTATCTTGCTGATTTTTCTGCGGAGCAAAGGTCGTTGTTGTTGTTGTTGTTGTTGTTTTTTTTTCTTTGGAGGTTTTGTGTTGTTTTGGAGCGGAAGGGGGAAAGGAAGAAGCCATGCTTCGGATAGTGAAGCCCAAGACGAAGAGGGCGAAGCGTGAGCTCGAGAAGCGAGCACCGAAGCTCGAGGAGAATACAAAGAAGCTACTCCTTTTGCATGGCACCAAAGTGAGCAGCGTTTTGAGAGGAGTGCTGGCGGACCTGTTCCATCTCCGAAAAGCGGAGGGGAGGGCAATCAAGTACTCCAAGAAGAATGACGGCGTGCGACCTTTCGAAGGAGGAGGCGAAACCTCGCTCGAGTTTCTGTCGCAGAAGACGGATTGCAGCCAGTTTGCTTTTGGATCGCATTCCAAGAAGAGACCGCACAATCTAGTCCTGGGAAGAATGTTTGACTACCATGTATACGACATGATTGAGGTTGGGGTGGAAAGATACAAGTCGCTAGAATCTCTGGGTGGTGGAAAGAAGGCCTCACCGCAACCAGGTTCAAAGCCCTGCTTCGCATTCATTGGAGAAGCTTTTGAAGCTCGGCCTGAGTTTCGCCACCTGAAGGAGCTTCTTGTGGATGTGTTTCGAGGTGAGGTCATAGAAACCCTAAATCTTCAAGGACTAGACCGTGTGTTTCTCTGCACGGCGGCTGGTGACAAGGTTTTGTTTAGACACTGTGCAATCCGGCTCAAGAAATCAGGCTCAAAGGTGCCAAGAATTGAGCTTGTGGAGGTCGGCCCATCGATGGACATGGTGATTCGAAGGCACAGGGAGCCCAGCGATAATCTGAAGAAAGAAGCAATGCGGATCATGCCTAAATCAACTAAGAAGAAAGTCAAGAATGTGAGTGGTGATCCTTTGGTTGGAAAGGTGGGGCGGATTTACATGCCAAAGCAAGATGTTGGTGAAATGGCATTAGCAAAAATGAAGGGTTTGAAGCGGGAGAGAAGAGAGGCAGCTGCTGCCAGGGCTGTTGCAGCAGATTCTGGCACTGAAGCTGCTCCTTCAAATTCCCCCAAGAAACAGCGCACGGAATGAGTTTTCGGAGTAATACAGACAAGCTCAGAATGGCTCTGGAGCTGCTTCATGTTCGAATTCTCCCAAGAAGTAGTGCATTGAATAAGATGTCAGAGTTATATGTACAAGTTAACGTGGGCTTGCACAATCAATCTTGCTCTGAGCTTACAATTTTGCAGCTTTTGAAAGTTAAGCTCTTTGTTCTTGATCAGTCTTTGGCATGTGTCACAGACTTTGCATGCTATGTGACAGCTTTAATTTGAGTCAGTACTGGTGCTGTGGTGAACCTTAATAGCACCTTTTCTCAGAATTGTGGCCCATGCCCTTGTTGGCATTTGTGTAGCATCAGTGAGCACCAGCTGTAGTAGTAGTTTCTGTGGCAAGTGGAATGTTGCTGGTCAATTCTACAGTTTTAGGTTCCTTAGTGGTTGATTGCAACAGAGCAAGAGCAGCTTCATGCTCAACCTCCACAGTAGTCCATGCTTGTTGCTGGTGCCTGGTTGTGTCTGACAAGGTTCTTACAAGGTTCTTTCCATTCTGCAAACAAGTGTTGTTTGTATGCACTTGTTAGCACTTTGGTTCTCGCAATTGTGGGATTGTGAGGAATCTGTTTGTAGACGAGCCGAAAGTGATTATGCAATGAGGGAAGGCAAATCAAGGTTTGGTGCTCCGGATTTGGGTTCAGAGATAGTTGTTCTCTGGAAAGTGCATAATAGTCTGAGGAAGTTTGGTCATTTAATTATTGTGTTTTGTGCCTCTGGCTGAATTTTTGGGCCTTGGGTCTTGAGGATTTTTATTTTTTTGCAGTTCTATTTCCTTGTTTGTATCTGGTAATGCGATGCACTTTGCATCCATTCAAGCTGCATTTTCTAAAGTATTTGGTTGCAACAAAAAGGTGGTCAGGAGATATCTCATTGCTGCAGGTATTTAGAAGACTTTCTTGACCACTTGAACTACTTTCTTGGTCCATTACAAGGTTTGCACAAAGGTTGATTGGATTGTGTCTTATGGCAGTGCCCAAGTTTTTGTGTGAAACCACAATTTTATAACATTGGTATGGATTGCTATTCTAGATTTAGAGATTGAATTATTTGGCACCAATGGATGGAACCCATCCAATTATTACTCAGTTGTGAATGAACCCCAATTGAGTCAATAGTTGGGTTCCACCTTAGCCTTGTGAAGTTGCTTTGTGGAGACTGACACCAAAAAAAATTTGGGGATGAATGTAGGGCAAATCTCGCTATAAACCAGTACAATTTCTTAATCTTTTATATTTATGGCTATCTATTGACAACCAAAGATAGGAATCTGACCGAGTTTTAATTTTTTTTCCCCTCACTTTTTGCCATTGAAACCCTCCAAAATCACTTCATTTTTTAAAAACTTAAGTTTCACTTGCTGGTGAAATTTTGCCAGCGAAAAACAATGCTGATACCTGGAGATCGATCAATGACTGAACACTTAAGCGCTCCTCAGGGCAGGCTGGATCCGAGGTGAGGGCTCTGTTGTTTCCGGTGTCCAAACAAAACTTGAACCCCTCCTCCTGGTGCATGTGACACACTAACAATCATTAAAAACAGATTAGAAATGAGAAAGTTATGGCCCCCAAAGTAAAGGAGGTCAAGAAGTAAAAAAACAAATCACATAACACTACAAATTCCTTGTATGTTGCTCTGTAGTTATTAGTGTTCCAAGATGATTTGTAAAACTTAAGGTGTCGCTCCTATAATGCTTTAAATTGTTTAAAATGAATAAGAAATAGGCAAGTTATGAGGTTTGAAAGTAAGAAGGGTCCAAACAAAAGGAAAAAAAAAATGTGTTTCGCAAGTTGGAAAGCTTCTTTTTTCCCTTGTTATTTTTTCATTACCCCTTTTGCTTTGCACTTCAAAGATGATTTCTAAAGCTTGAAGAAGTACTTCCATAACATTTTAAATCACTCAAAATGAAGCACATATGATGTAGATATAAATAAGTGTTTGGTCATAGGCAAGTGATCATTGATGGGCTGATCTACCTTATTATTAACAATCTTCTAGGCATAGTGTTTTATTTGGAAATTTTTGCATAGCCAAAGTTGTGATTGGCACAATCATCCAACTTACATTCATCAAAATTGGTGGCAATTAGATTTCACAAATCCTCTTACAATTGGTTATATAGAACATTCAATTATATGAAATGTGGGCTACAAAACATTTTACATTTAAAATTTGTTGACAACATGGATGCTCATATTTTGAGTGTATTTGTGTGAAAAGAGAATCCTATTGATATGAAATGTGTGACTAAGGGATCACTTCCAAGGGGATTGAACCCCAGTCCATTTCTGAATTCTCCCCAATTAGACTAGAAGGAGGTCCTACATAAAACAAGCCACCTTAGTATGTAAATGCCTTTCAAAATTGTTAATCTATTGTATTAGGGTGGGTCAAATCTTTTGCAGTTTTTTCACCCTTCAAACCCCAAAGCAATAACCTACGAAAATCCCATTCTTTCACCTAGCCCAATTAGAAATCACATGCATGCCACCAAACATTAGTTGTAAAAAATCAAATGCACAAGTTGGAAAGAGTCCAACCTAACTTATGGGTTTCCCAAATTTTCTTAAAAATAGGGACAAAAATGTTGCAAATTTTAGTTTAAAAAACCATAGATCCATGATACAAAAAACTATAGATTGTGTTTCAAAAAACGAACAATGCATACCATATTACTACTACCATATCTTTATAAGCCTTGACCTATTAATCTCCATTCTCCTTCCCCCACTCCCAAATTGCAATCTAGAAAGGGAACGCATTTAACTTGTAGAATTTTTGCACAAACATTTTGACCACCTGCACAAATAATCAAACAATTACAACACTTTGATTTCATGAATTTCATTGTGGAGAAGCTCTTCTCATCTAGGACACTACCCAATACCATGATAATCACTAGCTCTTCAAGCTTCAAATACTTTGACAATTGTGTAAGCAATATGACATTTGAAACAAAACATCCTCACAACTTAGTTGTGGGTTATAATTAGATGGTGGATGTAAGGCATCATGGTTATTGTTCTTTATAATTATACCAAAAAATAAATAAAATTAGTTAAATAATGTTGAATCCAACAAATTAACAACCAAGGTACCATCTGTTGACTTCAACTTAGGGTGGCAAAACTTTGCTTTTAAGATTGCCAAGTGATAAGAAAGGTGGCCTTTACATTAGGGGCCTCCTAATACTTGGGATATATGATCCTTATTGAATTCATTAATTCATGGCTACAAAAGCACTTGGAGAGCTCTTTCATTAGCCCTTGAATTGCACATGTACATTGGCACTTTGCAAATTACATTGCAATTGCCCATTCATCCTTGGTCACCATACACATAACACCCATAATGGAATCTATTTTATGTAGCATATAAAATGCAACATATTCAATTTAACTTTTAGGCTCCATCCACCACACCATGTGTAAAACATTACAAATGTGATCCACCAGGTCATTGAAAATCTAAAATTGGGGTTGTTTGTACCTTTTTAGTGGATCTATGTACCATGAATATAAATCAGCAATACATACTATGATGGAGTTGACAAACAAAAATGTCCATGCCCTTGGTCATCTTGGATGAGGTTTGCACTATCATGGGCAATACACAAGTCAATCCAAGGATAGTGTCATAGTCACAAAACAGCTCATAATTATTTTTTGCATTCCTGACACTAACATCAACCACCTTGACCACAAGAGGTTTATACGCTTGTAAAACATGTTTGGCAAGTGTAAGCATTGAAATCCATTTTGTTGTAACATTACAAATGATCTTCCAACCTTTTCTCTCCAATTTTTTTGCCAACTTTGCAAGTTCCATATGCCTTTTAAGGAAGTGACAAAAATACACATATATGGATTGTAAAAAGGTTTCAATCTTTGCAACCAATGGTAGGTTGAAAACATTTGCACAACCCAATTGCAGTTATGGGCCATCCGGTGGATTCTAATGACAAGGTGCATGCTTCTTTTTGAATTATACTATCACCCTTGTCTTCATACCCAAGGCCATAAGATTCACCAACATTGTAGTCAAGTTGTTAAAACCAACTTTTTCAATGACCTTTTGCAAATTTAGAAGTGTGGGAACGCTCTTGAAATTTTCAACCAAATAGTAGTGGATTGATATCCAACTCTAGTTATCCACTATTGTGGTCTCGTCACAATTCAAGGTTATAAATCTTACCTTTTGAATAACATGTTTTGTTATAGACAACACCATAGTATGCATAATGTTTGCCATTTTCAACATCCAAAAAATTGATATTTTCAAACAAACTTCAAAACAAATAAACCTTAATTTAGTACACATTCTCCAAAATGGGATAAGGTTTTATTAGGAAATTGAACATGTTATTAGAATTGAAGAAAGATACTTAAAATGGAATTGAATATAAACTTACCATTCCCCATCCACTAGAATCAGTTCAATGTATCTTTAAAATATTTTCAACCTTAAAGAAATTCAAAAAACCCTTGCATGAATTCATAACTAGTGAAAGGCCTCCCCTATTTAGAAGATGGAAAATGGTAACAATTTGAAGAATTTTTTTTCTGAACTCTTTTTGTATTTAACATTTAATCAATCATAAAGTTGGCCCAATAATGTCATAAATACATTCATTTTTAACATGCTAACTATCAAAACTAATATAATACCCACCAACTTTTTGTTTAAGTTTAATATGTTTACATTTCCTTCTTCCATTGTGTTGATGCAACTCATCCAACTTTGACATTAACAAACATCAATGTAAATTTTGCACCACACATGGTGCAATTTAATTACCATCCACCACCACAACAAACTTAGCCCATGGGAACTTGGCAACCCATGTGCCTTGGAAATTTTTCAATATTTGTCACTCAATTTTCATTTTCTTTGATGCATGCACAACAAGGATAGAAAAGCTTACAAGTTCATCAATGTTAGTTATAATAAAATCACTATAAGACCTTGGATTACATGTGGATGTACTAGAGTTTGATCTAGAAGGAAGATATGCTTAAATATTCACTTACATGCTTCTAAATCCCGATTCTATCACTACACCTTCGAAACTTAAAATACCAATACCACCTGGACTTCCAAAACAAAATTGTGAAACTTGAAGTTGGCAAGGTTTTTTACAAGTGCCATGGCTCAAACAAAGACTTATAATGAAAACATATAACTAACAACCATTGAGGGAATATTATAACAATAAATTTTTGGGTTGAATTTAAAACTAATTTTTTCATTAAATGAAGGAAATCATTAGATGGAGGAAATATGCACCTACCCAACTATCTATACATGTAAATTAACCACCTTCATCAAGCAAATGTCCATGACTTATCAACACAAAAAATGCAACCATCTTGCAATTGTTAAAAAAACAAATGATTTTGATTTTTAAAAAAAAAATTCAATTGAAGTTATTACCATTGCCTTCTATGTAAATCTACAACTTGATAATTTATTATTTGCTTGTGTTTTCCAAGTTGCACTTTGTGTAGGTTTGTACTAACAAATTATAGAAGATGAAATTTCTGATTTTAAGGGCTTACCAACTTGCATGGAAATTGATAAGATTAAAGGCAAGGCATTTGACGTTAAACAACAAGAAAAATAAATGTCACTAATAATTCAAGAAACATGGAATTGATGACACCAAATGAATGTCAAACTTTTAAATTGCAAGGCAACAAGTCAAGACATATCCAAAACTTCAACAAGTTGGGTTTAATTTCACCTACAATCACGACACGATGGAAGCATCTAAGAAAAGGTGTTGTTTGTTCTTGAAAGACTTCTATTGAAAACATGCCATGAAACACAAAACTTAAGAAAAATATGGAACTTTATATTTAATGGTGAAGATTAAATAGAAAGACCACCTTCAAAGAGAAGATATTAGAAAACAATTTTAAGCTACCTTACATTGTAGTCAATGCAAGACAAAGAAAAGTTCATCAACATTAAAGGATTCAAGGGACATGAACACAACAACACTTATAGTGCAAGCGATAAAAAAAACTATTTAAACTTATAGTGTAGTTAGTGACAAAAAGAAGTTCAACTACGTTACAAGGTAATTCAAGGGATGAACCTTAAACCTAACACTTACAAATTGAAGTGACAGAAAGAAACTTTTTAAAACTAGTTTGTAGTCAATGACAAAAAAAATCAACAACATCAAAAGGTTGAAAGGATGAAAACACTGACATTTGGAAATTGGAGAGAAGCTCCTTAAACCTTACATTGCAATTTAGTGAAAAAAAAGTTCAACACAGTAAAGGGGTTGAAAGGATCCACACACCAACATTTACAAATTGAAGTGATAAAAAAATCAAATTCCTTAAACCTTACATTGTAGTTAATGCCATAAAGAAATTCAACAACATTAGGGGGTTTAAGGATTACACACCAACATATATCAATTAAAAAGCCAAAGAAATCAAGCCCCCTCAACCCTATATTGTAATCATTGATAGACATTAATTCAACAACATTAAGAGGTTTAAGGATGGACATTATAACACAAGTGTACAAATGGAATTTGCTGCACATTAAACCTTAATGTTAAACCTAGGCCAAACAAAAAGAAAAGGTGTGCATACTTGTGAAATGATGCATCACTTAAGCACTGCATAGTAAACCGAGAACATTAAACACCTAGAATTGAGTTTTGCTTGAAATTTTATAAATCAAAACTCACAGGTTGTGCATTTTTTGTGCAGGTTTATACTAACTCACCAACACTTCAATATTTTTCCAATTCAATTGCAAACTACTAATCAACAAACTATGACTCCAATCTTCCTGCAAATCGACTACAAATTGCCGAGTAGAAAGTCAAGATGGATTTCTACACCCAACACATTACTTCATGCACACAAAAAAACAAACCAACACAACTTGCACTTGAATCCTTTTTTTGTTTTTTTATAATAAGGTGCTTAAACTTTGGAGGGCATGTACTCTGCAACACCTTCTAGATTTAAACAGACATAAACGTAGAATCTAATAAGATTTTGAAGCACTCAAGAAATTAATTTCAAACACCCTTAAACATTCAATGAAATTGCTAAAGTAGGATCCTCTATTTGTAAGCTTCAAATGTCCCTTGCTTCTCCTTCCCCCATTAAAAACTCGTACAAAAACATATGTAATAAGGGCCCATTTGAAGTTGAACTACTTACGATAGCTTTTCTCCCTTTAGCAAAGATTGCTCACATCAAGTGCTTCATTCATGTAGTCTTTTGTGTGCCAAAATGGAAGAAGATAGAAAAATTGTGAAGGAAGACTTGAATGAAGGGAGGGTGGCATGGTTGGACGCAATGACATGGGGTTTATGTGCTTCAAAAGAGAGATGCAACCATTGCAAACAATAGCAATGGTGATTGGAAGCAATTGGCAAATCTTGTAAACCCTAAAAGACAACCGTGCTTATTTGGTGAAATTTTCAAAATTTTCTTGTTTTTTCTTATTCGCTTGCCACTAATGGATTTTGCATTTTAGCAAAAATTCACAACAAAAAAAACACTGATATGAAGCTATACCAAAAGTGGTGATCATGTCTATGAAGATATAGCCAAATCTGGTTATAAACCACATATAAAGCACAAATCTTGAATCACCTTTGTATATAATTTTTTTTTGGCTACATACTGAAAACTAAATGTAGAAATCCAACTAATTTTACTATCTTTTTCCTCATGTCTGGTGACTGAAAGTTCAAATAGCACTTCATTTTCAAGAAATTGGGTTTTAATTTCGCTTTTCAAGAAATTTCGCCAGGCAAAAATAAGTCTAAGAAAAAGGCCGTTCCAACAAATTCACTTCGTTTCCGTTTTTTTTAATTAAAATTTTCTCTTTTTGGCTAAATTTCACCCAAGTCAAAAACAGGGCTGGTGGTAGGTAGGTACTACTTGCATTCTGCCAAGGCTGCCCAGGCTGCCCAGGCAGCCCCTGCAAACCGCAGGTAGGTAGGTAGGTAGGTAGGTACCGGACGACATGGCTCAACGGCAAAAAACAAACCAGAAAATTTGAAATCAACCGGATTCGTCGACTACCGTCCGATACGCATCCGGATTCCTCGACCGCCGTCCGATAAGCATCGCCCTGCCGCCCTTCCCTTCCGATCTCGCGTTCGCAGACGCCGGAGCTCCTCGTCTCCTCTTCCTCCTCCTCCTCTTCTCTGTGCTCTCCGATTCCCCCTTTGTCGCATTGCTTTGCTGCAGCAATCTACGACAAGCACTATGCCTGTTTGAACATGGCTGAAGGAAGATGGCTTAGTTTTATTGCTAATGGCAATGAAATTTTGCAGAACATAACGTTGTGTTGATTCTTGCTTGCTCGAGGGTTTGTGCAGAAGTCGTTTGCTGTTAGTTGTTGCGCTCTCTGGGAGAGCTTTATTGTTGTTGCGTGTTCCTTTGATTTGTGAGATATGGCAACACCCAGTGCGCGTAAGGCGGGGTGGGGACGAGGGATGCCGCAACAGCAGCAGCAAAAAGAGAATAGTAATGGGATGGAGACGCCGGTGGAGAAGAAGAGGAAAGTGACCGGCAAGGAGTTGGGGTCGGAGGGTGTGAAGCTGAGAACGCACAGACGGGCATTCGCTTCCATGATCAACATGCGTCTGGAGTCCAGTAGTAGTAGTAGTCCTGCTAGGAAAACTGTGCTGCAAGGTGAAGCTGCTGCTGTTGCTGGAGTCGGAGACGGCGGGATGTCTACATCGGCATCGGATGTCGAAGCTCTGTTGGGTATGAAGATGATGGGGAAAACAAAGTTCGATTTCAAGGTGAGTTTTCTAAGGCTTAGTTTTTGTGCTTGAGATGTATTTTTGAAGATGGGTGGCGTTTAGAAGGATTGAGGAGGAAGTTGGACGTGGACATGGAGAGGAAGAAAATAGTGAAGTGCATGGATTTATACTGTGGGCATTGGGGATGATCAGGGCAAGAGTGAACAGATGATGGACTACATCAAGAAGCTCCGAGCTTGCATTCGTGCATTCCAAGAGCTTGATACCACTCACAACTGTGAGAAGGAGGAGCTGATGAAGCAACTGAAGGATGAGAAACGGAGCCATGCTGAAACTGGTGACCATCACCACCACCTCCTTCTCTTCCAAAACCCCGTTTGTCTGTGATGAATGGGCATACTGCAGAGAGCACCACTGCTTTTTGCAAAACCTTGGGCAGAGTCTTTGCATTGATCATGATGTCTATTGAATGTGTCTTGATGGTTGTGGCCAGACATTGGGTGAAAACCCATCCATCCCCATAAGAGGTGTTGCATGAAAGAAGCTTGACAACGGCTATGGTTGTTATGTGAGAGCTTTTTTGCAGAGGAAGAAATGAGAAACAAGCAAGATATGCTGGAATCTGGACTCGTTGACTTGAAGTCTTTATGTGCTGGTCTCGAAGAGCGCCTCAAATGTGCGGAGGCACAGACAGAGGTATTTTTGCAGATATGGGTTTTCTTGGAGGTGATGTCCTTTCTCAGATTTCTGCTGGTTGATTGGGAGTTCTACTATCTTCTGATTCATTGGATTGGCACTTATTTGCAGGCACTTTTGCTGGCACGTAAAAAAGATATAGAGGCACTTCAGGCTAGTGAGAGAGAGCAAGCTAATCTCCACCAGAATATTGAAAAACTTAATAAGGAGCTCGTTGCATCAGCACAGCAAGTGGGTGTGTTACAAGATGTGAACAAAAGATTGCAGGAGTATAACACCTCACTACAGCAATATAATACCAAGCTACAGAGCGAAGCTAGTAGTGCTGCTGAAGCAATTTCCCGCACACAGAAGGAGAAGGTCGCAATAATGGAGAATCTAAGCACTCTACGTGGGCATTCAACTACACTCTCTTCACAACTTGACTCAGCCAAGGCAAGCCTACAAGAAAAGCTTTCACAGAACAAGTTGTTGATGGATGATACAGATCGCCTGAGGGTGGAGCTTCAGCGCATTTCAGAGGATCGAGACCAACGAGTGACTCAGGTGCTTTGTTTTGCATCAGCCTTTCCATAGGCAAATGCTTGCTGCCAATGAAGGAGATTGACTGGACTAGAAGTCACAATGAATAAACATGGGTTTTGGTGACTGAGAATGTGTAGGTGCAAGCCCTCTTGGCAGAAAATGCCATGTACAAGGAGTGGAGTGGCAAATCTATTGCAGAAATGGAACTCCTGAGCAATAAGGCTGTTGTGCTGGAGGTACCTATTTGTCAGAGCTGTACATTCCTCATTTCTGGTGCATTACTTGTCTGATGTAATCTATTCCTCTTCAAGTGACTGTCCATGTGCATGTCTCTTGAAGATTGGCAGTGTCCTATCATCTTAACAAAGCATGACAGAAGATTCTAACATATTGTCTGGGGGGTTTTCAGGAAAGTTACTCATCTGCAAATGATCATATTGCAATCCTCCACCAACAGCTTGAAAATGCTCAACAAAGTCTGCAGGTTAACTTCAATTGTCAGATTCCCATGAATTTTTGCTGATGGCCTTTCTGCAATCTGTAGAGCTGAGTCTGGCCTAGAAAGAAGATGCATGACCAAGGGCAGAAACATAAATGGCACTGGCTGTGGGGGGTTGCTTGTAGGTTGCAAAAGCCCAGTTGTCACAAGAGAAAGTTGACTGTGCCAAGCAACAAGCTCAGTATGCTGAACTCCAAGAGCGCCTGATGAAAGCAGAAAAAAAAGTCCAGGAGGGTGAGCTTCTCCGGCGCAAACTGCATAACACTATCTTGGTAAGTTTTCCTTACATTTGCTCCCTGCATTTTTTCAGTACCATAATTGTGCATGCTCTTTTGTTCTTCCTTCTCAGACCTGTTTGTTGTATGACCTCATCAAATATATCTGAACCAATTTCAGGAACTGAAAGGAAATATTCGAGTATTCTGTAGAGTGCGACCTCTACTGCCTAATGATGAGGAGAAAGAGTCAATGCCAGTTGTACAATATCCAATTTCCAATGAGCTTCAGGGTGATGGTATTGAGCTCCTTCAGGCAACAGGTAATAGAAATGTTACAACATAAGGACATGGTTTGATCCAGCAGAGAATAATCTTCAACCATTGACCTGACATATGGTCAGCACGTACAATGGCTTTGGATCTGTCTGAACTCGATTGATAGAAGTGGATCTTGTTGTTTACAGGTGGGCAAAGACACTTCTTTTCATTTGACAAAGTGTTTGGACCAGAGGTGAAGCAAGAACAGGTCTTTGTAGAAATCTCACAGCTTGTCCAGAGTGCTCTTGATGGCTACAAGGTTCTTCTCTTTTCTCTCTTCTCTTTTGTGCCCAGAAAATTGTATACACAGCATATCATGACTAGGCATATCATGTTGGATTGAGTTTTCTAGCTGCTGATGAATGGGCCTACCCATTTCTGTTGCAGGTCTGTATGTTTGCATATGGGCAAACAGGATCTGGGAAGACTCATACAATGCTTGGCAATCCAGATGTTCCTGGAGAGGGAGGTGTAATTCCTAGATCATTAGAGCAAGTTTTCCAGTCAAGCCAGGCTCTCTCTGCTCAGGGCTGGAGCTTCCGTATGCAGGTTTGTGCTTATTGAAAAATTTGGTTCTCCTGCAAGAATATCATGGACTCAGGATGAAAACTATGAAAGCTCATTTGAGCTGATTCTTGCAAGTCACTGCAAATTTCAGTGATTGTGTATCAAAGAGTGGGGAGTTAATTATATCCCTGAAATGTTGCAGGCATCCATGCTGGAGATATACAATGAGACAATCCGAGACTTGCTGGTGAAAGGGTCGGTGAACTCAGACAGTTCAAAACAGTATGTGGTAAAACATGACTCTAATGGGAACACCAGTGTCTCTGACCTCACACTTGTTGATGTTACCCACTGGAAGGAGGTCTCTAATCTCCTTCATCAAGCATCCCAAAGCAGGTTCATTCCCTACTCCTGCAACCTGCATGTCTGACACTCCAGAATACTCAGAAGAAAAGCAGAGCCCTGTCACCTATCATGGGGGTAGTTGAACAAGACCTGAAATTATGATAGTGACTGAAGCCATTAGTGCCAGTCCCTGGTACAGGACTTTCTTTGGTTGTCAAGTGACTAATTGTGGAAATGACATACTTGCTCATTATCTGTGCTATACCCAATGTTGGATATTGTGACATTTTCAGTTATTTCATGTGGGAAGTCGTTTCCACCACTCTGTGAGAGCTTGTACCTGGCCAATAAGGCACTATGACTTACCACTGTGTTTTTCCTGTATTGGATCCCCCTGTTTTGTAGGTCTGTAGGCAAGACTGCTATGAATGAGCAATCATCACGAAGCCATTGTGTGTTCACTCTCAGGATCTCTGGTGTCAATGAGGTACTACTTGGCTACAATCTGATGAAACTAGAAGGATACTCTGAATACTGTCCACAGATTTCAAGTTGATGCTACTGTTGCACTTATAGCATAGTTCTGCATTGCAGAGTACAGAGCAGCAGGTTCATGGAGTACTGAATCTCATTGATCTGGCTGGAAGTGAGCGTCTTTCACGCAGTGGTGCCACAGGGGATCGTCTCAAAGAAACTCAGGTACTTTTGTTTTCTTTCACAGTCTTGCTCCTGTGTTACCCCCTTCCAGTCTCCAGACTAACAAGAGCTGAATGTTGTGTGGCAGGCAATAAACAAAAGCTTATCAAGTCTTGGAGATGTAATTATGGCCATTGCCAATAAGGAGCCCCATGTTCCCTACCGCAACTCCAAGCTCACATATCTTCTCCAAGTAAGAACTGGGTTAATGTTTGCAGTGAGGTTAGATGATTTAGAATATTGCCTTGTTAGGATGTTGGGTTCCTTGAAAGCTACACAGGCTTGAAGCTAAGTCGCTTAATCATTTTACACCTAACTTTCTCAAGTCCTGTTGCTGATGTCTGCAGCCATGCCTTGGAGGGGACTCAAAGACACTGATGTTTGTCAACATTTCACCAGACTCCAAGTCCTTCAATGAGTCTCTATGTTCCTTGAGGTTTGCAGCTAAGGTGAATGCTTGCGAAATTGGGATCCCTCGCCGACAGATAGCTCAGGGACCCCGCATTTGTGAATCATAACTCTCTTCTACCTAGCTGGGAAATCCTCTTTTCTGGTTTTGAGGAATATTGGAAAGATGTTTGTGATAGAATCTTGAGTGAACATTGACAGTTCACACTTGGATGTACAAAGCAATAGGCTCACATTCACTTCTGTCATTGTAGCCCTTGTTTAATTCAGAGCTAAAAAGTGTTTGATCCTGCATGCCTGCAACTATCTCCACTGTTTCAGCTTCTTGCAATACAACAGGCACATGTACTGTTGTCTGATTGGTCATGCCATAGATTGGGTGGTTTCCTTTCTGTTGATCTGACCTTGAAATGGGTGCAGCTAATCAAAGGGGCGGTAGAGGGGAAACCTGAGAGCATCATGTTTTGTATAAAAACTGACATTAGTGGAGAAGGAAATGCTCAGATGAGTTATCTCTATGTATATGTAGTACTCTCAAGTGATGATGGGGGTGGAATACCATCATCTGAAGAAGAGTATCTATGACCCCTTCAAGACTTCCTGTCTGCCTCTCCACTGGGAGCTGACATTCTGAAGAGACCATGGCATGCTTTATTTTTTTAAAAAGTTGAGGCATTGGCTTGAATTTCAGACAGGTTCTAACTTCTAATTAGTGTGGTCTGATGTACGATGTCTGATATACGATGTGCTCTTGTACCCTACTGTTCTAGTTTAGGATTTAGGCCTCAATTCAAACTAATGAGATGCATATATTACACTAAAATCTTTTTCTTGAGTGCAACTCCTAATCATACATAGGCCTACAACTTTTACCTATGTTCTGGGATGTATAAGGGAGGTATCTAAAGTTTTTAAATATGCAGAACAGAAGTACAAGATATGGTGGTCTCTGTAAGGCCTAGTTATAAGGCCAGCTATGCTTCTGATTGACAGGCCATAATGATCAGCCCAACTGATGGAATGTAAATAGTCTGTCACAATGAACTGTCTAATTCTTTTATGTTTATGGGTTGAACTGGGGAAACAATTAACACTGTTTGATATGATAAATGCTATACAGGTCCACACAGGTGTGAGTTTGCTTCTAACTCTTGAAATTTCATCATCATATAAGGTCAGTAGAAGGATTTTTCTTGACACCAGCATGGAATGTGAAATGATTTTAATCTCAATATATCAGGTTGAAACTTGAAAGTTGAAATTGAATTTGAATTGGTTGTTTTTGAGTTGGTAACATGATTTAAAAGACAATTTGAAAAACATTGGATATCTTGGACTGGTGAGACTGGTGTATAATCTATTGCAATTTTATACTTTGCAAACAGTATGGATCCAATATATTCATTCATCCCCAAAAACAATCTTGATGTCAGTCTCATAAACCACATTGCACTAGGTTAAGTTGGAACCCGATAGACTCAATTGGAGTTCATTCACCACTGGTTTGGGTGCTAGTTCACTTCCTCCCCTCAACTGGAGTGGTAGGTAGGTAATATAATAGGCTACTAAGCAAGGTCTTAATAACAGGTAAAGCCTACCAGCACATAACATGGTAAGAGCTAAAAACCCCAGACATGCTCATTGAAAAATATACCTAGCAATTCTGTTAAGTTATTGACAGTGGCAAGCACATGTAATCAATTATGAGAATAGAGTAAGCTTGGAAGGGTTCTACAATTGAAGGAACCCTCAAAATTGGCATAATATGCCCTCAAAATCCTATTCTGCAAAAATGGTAAATCCACACAATTTTACCATTATAGCCCTTAGAAGAGTTTGGAATATAGCAGCAGTAGATACATATCACAAACTCCAATGAGAAGTTTCTATAGCTTCAAGTTTAAAAGCCATATCAGGGTTGGACCTGTGCAAGAGCTCTGCTGATTTCCATTTTACTAAATATTTTGAACTTTTTGATCCACAATAATGATAAAATTGTGGTGATTGGGCTTCACTTTGGGGGGCTAAAGTCATGAACAGTTTCGTCTGTAAAGGCTTGTAAGGATGCCAGCACTAAGTCACACCCATGTTGACAATCTTGTGAACATGACAACATGAAAATGAGGTTTTGACCCTTTGTTTGGATTGCCACTCTTCTTCACAGGGTTTTGTGTTGGGTCTTCATCTAGCTTTCAAGGAATGGGATGGACAGATTCACACTCATAGGCAATTGGAGTCAGCTTCCTCCAATGAAATGACCTTGTCATTTAGCAAAGTGAGCACCTCTTACAGATCTATACATAACATGTCATCTACCCATGACAAGTACTTCTGGTCTGTAACCTAAAGAAGAATAGTTGGAAGATAACTACAAATATCCCTGTTTTGGTTTCCTCATACTTTCACTGAAATCTCCCTGTTTTGATTTCCTCATAGGAGCCTGCACCTCATCACTTAGCATTTCCTTGACTTCCTCATGCAAATTTTGCATCTTATCATCTTGTTTAAACATCCCCTAATGAATGTAACCTCCGATTTTTTCAGTGATGGCTTTTTCCTATATTAATTAAAGCAATCGCTTGAGCCAGAGGGTTTTAGATTCAAACACCTAAAGGTAAGGCATTGGCATCTACAAAGTGGACACTACAAATATCCCTGTCTTGCCATAACCTGGTTCATCATGACATTTAGCTTCTTCATATATACCAGAGTCTTTGTCCTCCAGTATACATAGACAAATCTGTAGAATATGCCAGAAAAGTACATAAGTGACCAGAAACCAAGAGTACTTAACTAGATTGAAGCTTTGAAAGAACCATCAGGTGTATGGCAAAAACCTGTACTGGCAAGTAGCCCATTAGCATGATCTTTTTGACTGTTCCAACAAGCTTACATTTGCAGCTTTCAGAATGTGAGCAACAGATTCAACACTTCATCAAGAGGACAGTCTTAATTGAAACCTAGGCAGGTTTTAGCAAATTTTCAAACCTGTTGCAGCATATCAAAGATAGTGTCACTCACAATTTGATTTACACTTTGGAAGTCTTGAGTAGTGAATGGAACGCCTCCTGTGGAATGTCAACAGACCCTACACGTTTCATCCGCTTCTTGCCTTCTTTTTGCTTCTCGAGAAGCTTCCTCTTGCGGCTTACATCACCACCATAGCATTTGGCAAGCACATTCTTCCGCATTGCTGGTATCCTGAAAAAATACAAACATTGTCATTTTGTCATTTAGAGCCTAAGCCCAGTTCTGACACAAAACAAATAAATCAGTAAGCAAAACATTTGTCAACAAAAAGTATAGAAGCATAAAAGTTTGGCAGCAACCCAGAGAGATTTGAGTCACTCACGTCTCACGTGCAACAACTTTGCTGCCAATTGCAGCTTGAATTGCCACCTCAAACATTTGCCTGCATTGGTGCTAAATGAGACTCACATTAACAGGATAACTTTATAGCAGTAATAGTTCCTGCAATTGAGTTCATGACAATTTTCCTTGATCTAGATAAGAGCAATAAAGTTTCAGCAACATCTGAAACATGACACATATACATTCACAAGTAACGAAAACTCCATACTTATGATATTAGTCATTCAGATTGGAATTGAGAGATCACCCAATAATGGGGTTATTGAGATTTCAGATCCAAAGTAAATCAGCAATATGAAAATGAGGAGACTCAACCCAAAACCTAACATATGTTACACAATACAAACCATCAAGCTATTGGAATTTGTGGCCACTTAAAGATGTGCTTGTCCATTAAGAAAAGAACTGACCTGTCAAGAACATTCTTGAGTTTGTCACAGAGTTCACGGCCTATTCGATGAGCCTTAGAGCGATGAACAATAGTAGCCAGTGCATCCACAGCTTGCCCATTCAACAGAACATCAAGCTTCACTAAATCTGATGATTGGTACCTGGAAAGGCATAACAATCCTTAAAACTCTTGTACCCAGTAGTCTTCCATTGAACTCATCTGAACCCACCCATCTCCCTCAAGATACCCAGACTTTGTTCTCTTCATAGATTGCAATCATGCAAATCTAGAGCTTGCGGAAGTTTCCCTAGATGAAAAGACTTTGCCAAATCAACAATGCACCATACGAGAGCCACTTACTCAGCTTCTTCATAGTCAAAGGAGGCATAACCGGATGTGATGCTCTTCAGCTCATTGTAGAAGTCAATAACCACTTCACACAATGGTAGCCTATACTTCAGCATTGCTCGCTGCCTGCATTTGCACTCACCCAATGTCACAGGCTAATCAATTCAGACAGCTTTACATACCACCAACAAAATGTCTACTTGCTGCTGACTCTTCCCTGTGCAAGGTGACAAAGTAATACTTCTTTGGGTGGATAAGAACATGCTGCTACTCCTAATGTAACATGATCAACACAAAGTGAATCACCATAATTGAAAATGAATTATCTATGGGCTGCACAACAATGCTGTGGGCTTACAAATTATCAAGACCCGAAGACCAAACTGAATTGAAGGGAATGTGATATGCATCGACACAGAGAGAGTGCAATAGGAAACCCCAAAAAATTACCCATCAACAAAGGAATACTCAATTTGCTGGCCCCGTCTCTCTGAGCATAGTGTCATTAGGCTGCCTACATACCTGCACAATCATAGCAACTGAAATTATTTTGAAGAAAATTATGACCTGAAGAATCTTCACAAACTGAGCAATCTCAAAAAACATCTGCATGTGAATCACAACAAAGCAATGGACTAACTGTTTTTACTTTGCAGGGCATCTCATCAGTACACTTCAGCAGCCAGTTTCTCTACTCTCAAAACACACAATCTTAAAGCAATGACAGGAACCCCCTATGAACAAGCATACCACACCCAAAAATAGAATTCAACAGGTTCCATCACTCCACATTAAAAAAAGTCTGATCACACCAAGGGATGTATGGAATATACCTATCTAAAGCATGAGAAAGGAAGGGAGCTTACTCACTGGGAGTAATGATTGTGGCCATCACTGTTGGCTCCCAGCATGTGAGAATCCGTTTCCCAGAATTTGATGTCAATGCTGCAGGATTCTGGACATTAAGTTTGCTGCAAAATAGAGAGCAAAAGAAGCTTTTTAAACTAATTGAAACATCAGTTACCCTAAGCTTTGGCCTTATTACATTTGCACACATAGAAAACAGTCAAGAAGGAAGGCAACCAGACAGAGATGATTTGCACTTCTAATTAGTCCAGTATCAAGCTAAAAAGCTGCCTGCCTGAGATGGAGCCCAGTTAAAAGCAACCACATAGATAAGTAGGCACTAACTGCTTCATTGCTCACCTTCCATCAGCATATTCAAAGATATAAGGAACTGTTGGTGTTGTTGTAATCACTTGGGCCCCATGTTCCTGCACCACACTGACCTCTGAAGAGTAAATTTGCATAGCCTACCACAAAATCAAGTAAAACATAGTATTGCATGAACCATGCAAATACATGTGCCTTTCCAACTTCACACACAAACCCTGGAATAAACCATTTTGAACTATCCCCTGACATTTGGGCTTTACTTCATGAATTGATACAGTAGAAAATCCACTATAACTAGATTTCTAACAGTGTTGGGCAGTTACCTGGTTTGGCCAATTAGAATTGCTGATTCCAGTCCAAGTTAGTAAAACCTGACCGGGAACTGAGTCTGATTTTGTATCCAGTTCTGAAGCTGGAACCAGAACAGAGTCTAAAACCAGACCCAGTTCTGGAACTGGAACCTAACCTGGACCCAGACCTAGAACCAGAACTGGAACTGGAATTTTTGAAAATAATTTTTTTGGGAGTAAAATGTCTACAACCAGGGGCTAACCGGCAGTTAACCACAAGTTCTGTACTGGGTTACCCAGAACCAGTCTGATTTCTAGAACTGTAACTGGAACTGGAACCTTCATTAATTTTTTTCAAGAACCAGACCAGAACCAGACCAAGGGTTCCATTTTTTGGAACCAGAACCAGATCTGTTCTAAACTTTTTTTAAGAACTGGAACTGGAGGTTCTTCATAAAAGTCATGAACTGCCCAACACTGAAGAGGCAATCAAAACAGAAGAGAGAACTTTCCAAACGATTCCCAAGTTAATACAAAAAAAATTCCCACAAATGGCTTACTTGCTCTAATCGCTGATGGAAAACATCCATGTGAAGAAGTCCCAGAAAACCACACCTGAAAGGGTAGAACAGGCACACATTAAAATTGACAATGACATATGAAAGCTGTCACGATATTACTAATCTTGAAGAACAGTGGCAGTGTGTTTCTAGCATTGCACAAAAATTGACCTCAACTTCTGGAATATACAAACCAGCATCATTCTTGCCATCACAGGGCCAAACCTGAATCCAATACCCAATGCTCCACTGCTCTCCTTTGTAATGGAAACACTCGCATCATTACAAGTTAAACGCTCAATTGCATGGCAAAGGGCATCATAATCAGAACCATCTGCAGGATATACCCCAGCAAACACCATATGCTTCGCAGGCTTGAATCCTGAAACAAAGATCAGGATCACACATGGTTTTGGTAGTGATCACAAAACAAGAAGCCATTGCCTGATCGTACAGGCAAACAGAGCTCCAGAAACCATAAATCACACTGTTATTGGTCTTTGATGGAAAGTTGGCAATAAGATCTTGCTTTAGACTTGGGATGCTAAAACATGTGAGGAACTTTGGGTGTTTTGACATTCATGAAGTTTTCTCACGGTTCACATGATGTCAACTGGCCATTCAAATGCATCTTATGTTGATACTAATGACAGAACCCACTTTGCTCAACAGAGTGTCAAAGCAGAGGCTGCAAATAATTCTGAAAACAAGGTGAACAACTATTGGACCTTACCTGGCAGAGGCTCAACCACCATGGAAGCCTGATACAATGTGTCCCCAATTCGTGCCTCCCGGGTGGACCGCATTCCAGACACTACATATCTGCCAACAACCCCAATAATCGAGTTGTAACCAGCTGAATTATCATGCACTGATATCATACTTCCCAGTTTCATATTGACGGATTTACATACTTCTTGAGTTCACCAGTCTGAGACCTGCTCCTTGATCCACCACTTCTTTATCTCAACTATGTTACTGGATTAGTCAGCATGCGGTCTACAAAGTATTTCAACCAAAGATCATCACCTTGTTTTGCAATGCATTGAAGCACTTCTGGAGAGTCAATTAAACATAGGCACATTATTTTGTCTTTGGATAGGTAATGAGCTAACCAAGTCAGGAGTATCAGGTTGAGAGTGAATAAAAGTAGAGTACAGGGCGCTTGAAAATTACCCAACCTGCCCAGTCAAGAGTATCCCAGTAGGTGTCAATTCTGGATACAGGATCCCAATGTCCATAACCTCATATCTTTGCCGGGTGACTGCAGACTCGATCTTGTCACCCCTTTTTAAGACCCCATCAACAATTGCAACATGACAGATCACACCTTTATACTCATCATAGTATGAGTCCAGCAAAAGCATGCGAAGAGGAGCATTCACAACCCCTTTTGGATGTGGAATTCGCTCGATCACTGCTGGCAGAACATGCTCAAGTCCTTGTCCAGTTTTGGCAGATGTCAAAAGAACTTTTTGTGGGTCAATATCAAACATTGTTTTTAGCTGAGTTTTAACTCCTTCAGGATCAGCATTCAGTTGATCAATTTTGTTGATCACTGGAATGATTGCCAAATCAGCCTCAAATGCCAAGAAGAAGTTTGCCACAGTTTGTGCTTGCACACCTTGTGCAGCATCTACAAGAAGAAGAACGCCTTGGCAGGCAGCTAGAGATCGTGAAACCTCATAGCTAAAGTCCACATGGCCAGGCGTATCAATTAGGTTCAGAAGGAACCGCCCTGGTGAGCTCCCAATGCCTCCGGAACCATAGTTATAAAACATGGTTGCCGTCTGAGCTTTGACTGTAATACCTCTCTCTCTTTCCACCTGCACTTGGAAAGCAAACAAGCTGATTACTGGAAAGTACTCCATAATCTGTGCATTCCCTTTGCAATATTGCAAAGTGGATCCTTAAACCAATTGCAACATGATAAGTCTCAAGAATCACCATGGAAATGAGATACCCCACAGACCACTATTGAATTGTCAATTGTAAGAAGATAAGGTTCAAGTAGATGGATCTGACAAAGACCCATCCAAAGATTGTGGTTCAGGAAAGGGATTAGGGTTAGGGTTTAGGGTCTAAATCAAGACCGATCATGTACATGTGAAATCATGCAAATCAACTAAGGAAACTAGCATTCAGGCAGAAGAAAATAAGCAAGAAAAGGAGAAATCATCAATTGAAGAGGATCAGTATCCAAAGAACAAGAGATCAGAACACAACCAGGATATGGGAAGCTGGATTCTTTCACAGTTTTGTTGTTGTACCTGGAGTTTGTCGAGGAATTGAGGTTGTCCAAGGCCTTTGCGAATGGTGCCAGTCAGTTCCAGCAAGCGATCCGCCAACGTCGATTTGCCATGATCGACATGTGCGATGATGGAGAAGTTCCTGACCAAGTGTGGTGGATATTGAGTCAAGTCGATCCTCTCCTCTTTCTCTCCTACTACTACTACCACTTCTTCTAACGGCACCGTCGAGAAACTGTTACAACGACACTTCCCTTCCAGCAAACTAGTTACAGCCCTTGGCACCTTCCACCTACTTCGATTACAAATCTCCCAAGAAGAAGAGGCTTGAGACATGCAAGGGATGGAGGCGAGCCTCAGAGCTTCTTGCGGTAGCTTTCTGGCAATCGAGGACACCACCTGCGCAGTTCGCCGGACACTGAACCGCACCATCTCTGAACACACACAAACGTGCCTCTCTGAAACAAACAAACGCAGACACCTACAACGCTAACTCCCAGCAAGCGTAGTACTCATAGCTCTTCTCAAGCCGCTCAATCTGCGACAACTACCGAAACTGCGTGCAATCTCTGATTTGGAGCATTCCTGCAATTTGGTGAAGCTCCTCATAATGCAATTAACCTTGGCTCCATTGCAGATCAAGCAGTGAATCCAGTGTGGTGAGCGTCCATCGCCATCGCTTGCCTTCTTCATGACCTTCTTCTTCGTAGCCCCTGTCCTCACTCCCTAACAACAACGTGTAAGGGTTTCTAGTGTAAGGATTTTTAGGGTTTAGGGTTCTCTCGTGTAAGGGTTTTTTAGGGTTTAGGGTTCTTTAGTGTAAGGGGTTTTAAGGGTTTAGGGTTCTTTAGTGTAAGGGGTTATAAGGGTTTAAGGTTCTTTAGGGTAATGGCTTTTAGGTGTAAGTGATTTTAGGGTTTAGGGTTCTTTAGTGTAAGGGGTTACAAGGGTTTTAAGGTTCTTCAGGGTAATGGCTTTTAGGTGTAAGTGATTTTAGGGTTTAGGGTTCTTTAGTGTAAGGGGTTACAAGGGTTTTAAGGTTCTTTAGGGTAATGGCTTTTAGGTGTAAGTGATTTTAGGGTTTAGGGTTCTTTAGTGTAAGGGGTTACAAGGGTTTTAAGGTTCTTTAGGGTAACGGCTTTTAGGTGTAAGTGATTTTAGGGTTTAGGGTTCTTTAGTGTAAGGGGTTACAAGGGTTTTAAGGTTCTTTAGGGTAACGGCTTTTAGGTGTAAGTGATTTTAGGGTTTAGGGTTCTTTAGTGTAAGGGGTTATAAGGGTTTTAAGGTTCTTTAGGGTAATGGCTTTTAGGTGTAAGTGATTTTAGGGTTCAGGGTTCTTTAGGGTAATGGCTTTTAGGTGTAAGTGATTTAGGGTTTAGGGTACTATAATGGAAGGATTTTCAAGGGTTTTAGGGTATCTAATAAAGCATTTTCAACACTGAATTTAAAGGGTTTTTTTTAGGGTTTAGGGTTCTTTAGTGTAAGGGCTTTTAAGGGTTTAGGGTACTTTGGGGTAAGGGTTTTTTAGGTGTAAGTGATTTTTAGGGTTTAGGGTACTATAGTGGAAGGATTTTCAAGGGTTTTAGGGTATCTAATAAAGCATTTTCAACAATACTTAATTTTAAGCATTTTCCTCTAAATTCATCATTGTTTCTTATACCTTTGTACATTTTCCGAAGTCAGAGTGGTGTGTTTATAAATAAAGTTTTGCAAGGTTTTGATGATTTTTAACAATAGTGAAACTCTAACCAATTTCAAAATAAATTCACTTGAAATGTGCTCAAATGGAATTGAATGAATTCAATCTAGTTTTGCTATCTCATCATCCTTTGCTTGATTTTGGTTGAAATTTTTATCAAAGAATTACGAGTTTACAAACCTTGAATCTAACAATTGAATTTGTAAATCAATTCATGAATAGGTAGATTGAACCAAATTTCTAACTAAAGGCCAAAATAAAAGTAAAATGATTGTTAAATGGACTTAGGTTTATAATAAATCATTGGGAAGATATTCAATGTGTGCACCCATTCAAAAGCTTTAAAAATTGAAAAACATTGAAATCTTTGCTTTCTAGACGAATTTAAATACAAAAAAACCTTTTTTTGTCTTAGAGGTGTTTAGGGGTTAAAGGTTCTTCTTCTTCTTTCAAAGTATTGTGTATTAGCCACAATTTTACTTGTGGTGGTGGAGATGTTATTAGTTAGGGTTTAGGTTGATTGCATGCATGAAACCTTATTAAACTCTTATCATATGTCATTATTTTTTGGTCATGTATTTTTCTTAAGACATTTTAAATTCCATATGTGCAATATTGTGAATTGAAAATCTAATCTTTCTCCACTTGTCAACGTGCCATTCTTGAGGCATTATGATCTATTTTATTATTTACCCAAAGTTTGCCTATTTATAGCAATGAGGTGAATAATAGTTGGATAAAAGTTATAAAATATGTGTTTCATCTTCACCTTATAAACAAGGTAAATGATGGCATTTACCTCTACCATTAATTACATGATTATAATTTTGCAAGCCTTATACCTTTCTTAAAGCTTATATATTTAAACCTAAGTTATACACTTTTTGAAAATTCATATTTACTTTTATTTTTCTAAAAAAATAAAATTGATATACACGTGCAATATTGAAAAAGCTTGCAAAAGAATTTAAATTGAACCCCAAAAAAAAATTATGTGTATGATAAAGCCGTTGAGGGGAGGGAGGTTGGCAAGTCCTAACGGAATGAGGGGATTTGGAAACTAAAAAAAGGGGCCTCCAAAATTATCAACTAAGACCCAAAATGAACAATTGTTTCAAAATTGCTTCAATTCAAGTCATTTTGACATTTAAACATATCAATTTATTTGATGATTTATTTATTTATTTATTTATTTATTTTAGGAGAAGGTTCTCATGCTTAAAGACCTAACCTCTAATTGTATCCCTAATTTTTTGTTTTATTTTTAGTCATCTTTTTGCTTTTAAGACATTTGTAGCATTTTTTTTCCAATTTTATCTTTTGAGTTCTTACTCATTTTGGCATATTTCTAAATCACATTCAATTGTTATCATTTGTGCTTTTATTGTCACATGTGAATATGTTGTGTTGTTGTTGCTATTGTAGTCATAATAGGGGAGCCACAAGGAATGTAACCATTATTTTGTTTTTTATGTTTTTGGATCAAAAATATATATAATGTTGAAAATATTTTTTTTTAACACAAATATGTTGCTCATACATATAACATGAAAACATGTGGTATAATTTGGAATGAATATAATGAAAATAAAATATTTAAAATATTCATTAAACATTGTGAGAGCTTTTTTTTTTGGGAGAGATATTACATATTTCAAGGGAATTTTTTTTTAAATATTTTTATATTATAGTATAATGTAACTTTTTAAATGTCCTAAGAACTTTTACTATTTTTCAACTTACAAAATGAAAATATTTTAAGAATATTTTAAAATAAGCACTCATGCCAAAGTGGCAATTGTGATTTTTATTATCTCATTCACAATTTGCTTCATTGTATTTCTATAATGAGTGTGAAAATTGTAATTTGGTTTCCAATTATTGATTGCAAGTACAAGGATCTTGGAAATTTTGGAGAGGCAATCCATGGCAAAAAATCAACTTAATGGTTTTGACATGTATTACTGAGGGTTAATCGTTCAACTAGGAGGAAAGCACAAAAAATTAGCTTTCAATAAAAAATTGTAGTTGTCTAATGAATTTAATATAAGGAATGGGTGTGGAACATGGCCATGTTAATAAGAGGTAAATTAAACTATTATGTCCTCATGTAAAGGTGACATGTCTTCAAACTTGGAGTAACAAGTTTGAATTTTTATTTTGAGGGTTGAAAAGTAGGAAAACATCAAGTATTGATTCACTGAAATCCAAGGCATATTTATAACTCTAAAAAAAGCTGATGCAATTTAAATTAAAAAAATAAAATTGAAACATTGAACATGTCCATGAAAAGGAACCTAAAGGCAAGCTAGCAAATAACACATGGAATTCAATGGGAAATGAAATTGTTCTTGGACCGTGAATGGGTCAAAGGTAATGAGAATAGGGAAGGTAAGGACTTGATAATGATAATGGGTTTGCAATCTTGAAATTATTTTGATTTGAAATAGTTCCTATACATTAGTGGGATTCAGGATTGAAAGACAGTTAGAAAGGTTCATTGGAGTGATACATGTTCATCAATGGAGATTTTGGGTCTGTTTGTGACATATATGGACTTTTTTTCATGGTATTTATTCTAATATTTCATATTTTCAAATGAACAACACTACAAAAATTCATGGTTTTTTTTAATGTTCAACTTGACTATTTGTTTTGATTAAAAATTTGGTCAATTTGATTTAAAGGTTTATGATTGCTAAAATAACGTGTCTCTTTTGATTGGTTTAATTAACTAAATTGACCTCTTTTACTATTAATCAATGTGACATTTAGTCAAATAAGAGAAAAGATGAACACCTCTTTAAAATATAGAGTTCAATGTAGTTAAATGAAGCATGGAATCAAATAAGACAAAACATGAACACCTTTCATAGAAAGGACATGAGTGCAATCAAATGAAACGTGTAGTCAAATACGACATGTAATTATAAAATTTGAAAAAGCAATTACATAATTACTTGTAGGTAGGTATTAGATAGGTAGGGAGGTAGGAAGTTATGGTATGGTAGCTAGTTAGCAAAAGTAAAGTAGGGTTACTAATTAGATATATAGGTTGAAGGTAAATATATTATTTATTATTTATGTCATATATATATATATATATATCTTAATCCTAAATTATATTATATTATACGATAAATAGGTTAATCTATGTAACGCATGTAGCCTCCACTACTATATTTAATATACATTTTGTTAGTATATGTTTCAACTACTATAGGTATTATATTGTTAAGTAGCTTAGTATAGTCGAAATATAATTTCATGCAACTTGGTATAATCCAACTTGGATAACTTAGGTGTAACCAAATCTCACTTAGTAAATCTTAAATAACATAAACATCTCACCAAGGTTTAAATATTAATTAGTCTAAGCTAGTATAGGTAGCCAATACTTACTTAAATTAAACTTTAAACTACCTTATTTATCTACCTATGTGAATAACATATAAATATTGTACATATTCGTAAAATATGTTCAAAACCTTGTGAAAATGGTAATGTAATGGTTAAGGACTTGATTTTTCAATGTGGAGATGAAAAATTCAAGTTCTTGCATTTGGAATTTAGGCCATTAAATTGGTGGCATAGTTCACATAATTGGGTGAATGCACAATTGAATGTCTCAATATAGGCAGAAATTACACTCCTTATGATTTTTTAAAATGATTCAAATGGACATGGTTTTCACTTTCAAAAAAATTATTATTTTAATGTTTAAATAATACATGTTCAATCACCTACAAACCTTCCCAAATATATGTGAAAACTTGTATTTAATGTAACTGATGTCATTTTGAATTTGGAAGTTCTAAAAGGAAAACTCACAAAGTTCTTAAGAATATTGCCCCATCTAAAACTTTCCAAAACATAGTTTTTGGAACAAAAAAATTGAAAAACAAACAAAAATTGTAACTCGTATGGATTTATGAAAATATTGTCAAATTTTAACTATTCAAAAGTTCTTAATTATCAAACAATTAAGGTTTTCAAATAAAAGATTTTTCAAATGAATTTATCATCTTGTATTACGCCATATATTAAATCCCAATAACAAATTTGGAATGTGAATCAATGTAATTTTTTCATTTTGTGATGGTCCAGTCAAATGACCAATCTATATTTTTTGACTTCAAAAGTCCATTACTATTAATAAATAAGTTTTTTTATCAATAAATAAATACACGATTATCTTCTTAATGAAGTTAGTTTAAATCCAAGTCTCAATTATTAAATATAATGATATATTAATCACCATATGCATTTGAATCCCATGAAAAAAAAATGTTTTTTGTCACAATAGTGAAACATTCGATTGTGCATCTACCCAATTAACCTAGTTAAATTAAGCCACCCATGTTACGTAGGTTGGGCAATTTAAATTAAGTAGCTTCAATAGTTAGGTAAAAATGTTATTTGTATTAAGGGGTAGGTAAGGTATATATATATCCGTATTAGGTTTTAAATAAATAATTTCAAATTATATATTTTGTTTATTACCCAAATATTGAATTCTCAATGAAACTGGCCTAATTGAAAAGACCCAATCAAAATGGACATGTTGAAATCAACTTGTTCAAAAAAACCACTAATCAAATTGGTCATTCTATTTTTTTGGTCATTTTGAACTAGTTCTCCTAGTAAAAAAAACCATGGTTTTTTGTAATGCACTAACTATTTATTGCCATCCACGCATGTTAACTTGATCCAAAGCATTTTGTGTGTAACAACATCCACTTTAAAAAAGGGGTTGACATTTTTATGAAGAATATTGGAAAGGTATATATATTATGGCATTTTTTAACATGTATTGGAACAATTTTAACTTCATTGCAATGTGGCAAATGTTCAAGACCCATAACCTTTCACAAATGTTATGAACAAAAGCTTTGAAAGGAGTAGTAGAAGCCAACTATTTTAATAGAAAGGCAACTGACCTAAAGAGCTTGCAAATCCTTTTGCCTCATACTTCCGTTCACCTAATGGGATTTATAATATCAATAATAACTTTAGATTTAATTGTTGCACCTTGTGCTTTATGACCAATTACTGCATATGCTAATACAATTGGAAATTATGTTTTATAATAATATGTTTTCATATGTATATTTATGTTGTGATGTTTGTCATTTTTAACATTATGTGTAAATTTGTACTTATAATTTTGATAGTAATACTTGTAATTATTGTATCATTATTAAATGTAATAGATGTTACTATAGCAAAAGCTCCATTCATAGCTCCTTTTGAAACATTTATGTTTTTTGTGATCATTATTCTTGCACCAATAGCTAAATATCTAATATGATCAAATTTAGAATCATGTAACCAATTTTTCACATGTTCAACACCCATAGCATTAGTTTCCATCATGACATCAAAAATTTCATTAACATGAAACATTTTATGTATTATTAAATCATTATACTTATTAACATCTTTTCGATGTGAACATAAAATAGTAGTATCACTGTTAATATGTGATAACACTTTAGTTTTGAAACATAACAACATGACAAAACATTATCAATTTGATTTTGTGTAAGTTTTTTAATATGTGTATTAAAAACTGGAGAAAAATAGGATCTGTAATATGTATCATAGATGTTTGTAAAATGTGATGACTTGCATTCAACCAACATGGAGCCATTGAAATGTGACAAAGTTTACAATACATTTTTTTTTTCAAAGAATGTTTACAAATTGCAGGCAATTGTGCTAAATCTCCTAACAATAATAATAATGGATTCATATTATTTTGAGCTTGTTTTAATTGTTGTTCTATTGCACATAACATAATGGTAGTCATCATCATTAATGATAACATTTGCATATTTTAATGATTGTAATATATTGCTTGGTTGTGGTAAAACATAAAGATAACCATAGACATGGATTCTGAATTGAGTATGTATAGTACAAGCATGTTGGGATAATTATAAAGTTGTAGGTCCAATTGTTGCTATTAAAAGTACATTTTTGCCTTGTGTTTGAAAATAATGTGGTAAATATTTCACAAAAATAAATTTCCAATTCGAGGAATTCCTTCTAATACATATAATCATTTTCTTTCATTAATCAAAATATCAAATATTTTCAATCGATCATCATTAAGTATGAAATTTTGTATTTCATCTTTAAAATCATGTTGAATATATTTCTAAATATTTGATGTATCTTCATTTACATGTGTTTCATTGTTCATATTTGAATCTAAATATGAATATTTTTCTGAAAACATTTGAAAAAGTTGAATATGTTTTTCATTTTCAAACAAATTTTGATTTGCATATTGTATTAAATATGTTTTTAATGATTCAACATTATGTAAAAATCCCTTATTTGACACTCACATACATAAGACTTTTCAATATTGTTTTCAAAATATATATTTTCTTCATTATGAAAATTTTTTGCAATAAAATATTGTAAAAATGTTTTAATATTATACTAATATTAGATGAAAGTTTGTAAATCTAATTAGTTTTTTTTTCATAAATAATAAAACCAAGATCCTCTTTTCCAAAAATATTATAAGTGGAATATATTTTATGATCACGTGCGTATTGTTTAAAATATTGCATAAATGTTAATTCTTCAAATATAGTTGGTCTAGAAATATAAACATCAATTGGATGAAAATCTACAAATATATATTTTGTAATTAGTTTTGTTCAAAGTAATGGTGGTTTTCAATCAAAATATTTTACACTTCAATTTTTTTTGTATAATTGGTATTTCTAAACATATAGGTGATGTTTTTGCTGGTGATATAGGTTTATATATAATTAAATTATAAATTAATTGTAATTGTATTATGGATGGATGTTTTAAACCTAATCATTATGCAATTTTTGTATTCAAATTTTATTTTCCATGTGGTTCACATTTCATAACATACTTTAAAAGATAAAAAAACCAATAAGAAAATGTAATACGTAATATGTTCAAATGTGCTCCCCAAAGCAATAATAATGTTGAATGATATGGCACAACGTTTCGATCTTCATACTGTGGTCTATAGTATTCCCATTTTTTTTTTTTTAATTTAAAAAAAAAAGTTCAATGTGTGGAGAATATGGAAATTCAAATTTACAAGTTCCATTATGTCCTTTTCAAATACAACGATTTTGACATTCATGAAGTTCTTTTCGTAGTACCATTTTAAATAATTTAAATTGTAAAGTATCATTTGGTGGAATAAACGATTTAGTTATTTTATCAAATAGAACTAGAATAAAAAGCTATTATTTCATTTGTTATCCTTTGCAAATCATTTTCATAACCCATAATATGATATGGGCATGAATAGATCCATGGTGTTGTAATTCATAACGTGTAACATATTATTTTATTTTGTTTAAAATGAAATTGTCTTTTAATATATGTTGATGCATAAACATGTTTACACAATAATGAAATAATGTAGCACATTCCACCGGACAATCTTTTTATGACATATTTTTATGTATTTGTTTAACAAAATATTCCATATCATTAAATTTAGGCCATCTTGTTGATGTAATTTCCTATGTAATTAAAGTTTTAAAAAAATGAGGCATACCAAATTCTTCTACCATTGTTAGTAAATCTTGTAATTGTGATCTATGCCATGTAAAAAAACCTTGAATCGATGATGGAAGTTTGTATTTTACTATATGTTCAAAAATTTCAACATTAGTCTTTTATGGATTTTTTGTTTTAATGATTTGTATGTCTTTTCTAAACAATGATTAGAAGTATGTTTAATCAATTGAAGTGATTGTCGAAGATCATACATGATTACCAAATATGATTCATACAATGTAAATGATGAAAATAATGAACTCATTCGAAATTTTAAATATTTGTGTATTGTTATTTTACCATCATAAGCACCGTACCCATGTGGAAATAGAAAAGGGAATAAACTAATTTCTATATTTTATTTTTTTTGTATTATCTTGTAATCCATTAGATCGAACTATAAGGTTTTCATGACATACTTCATTTTTGTGTAATCTTCTTGTCATATTTCCCATAATAATTTTTATTTATTTATGTGATGTTGCAAATTTTAATTGTGATAAATTTTGTATTTCATCAGTAACATGCATACTTTCAAATCCATTACTATAAATGTTATTTTTTAAAATAATTTCATCAACAACATCTGATGATAAAATACACATGTTATTAAATTCATTAGATTGTTCAAAAATAGTAATCTAGTTTATACCATGGATTACTTTTCATATTTTGAGAATTTGTTTTTATTAATAACATTTTGATGAGATATTTTCTTATTTAAAATATCATCCCAACTCAATAAAGGACTATTTAATAAACTTGAATCTATTATTTCACCTATGCTAAAACCCCAAAAAAAAATTTGTATATGCAATCCAATATTTAAAAAAGAAAATAATTGTATATAAAATGGATGTTGAGAGAAAAATGCTTTCATATAAGTTGGTGATTGAAAAACAACATATTTTACATATGTTGGTGCATCACGTTCAATATGACATTTTGAACATATATATATCTCCTTTCCATTTGAAGTAGTTGTATAATCAGACAATAAGCAGTTAGCAATGCCATAAAATGTACATCCAAATTCATTAGTATTTGCATTATTATATAAACTTATTAATTTTCTGAAATGTTTTCGTTGATGATTAAGTTTGGTTAGACCACAAATTGCGCAACATACCATTTTTCAAACACAATAACTAATCCATTTATCATACAATTCATTTTGAACATTCCAACTACGATCATAAGGTTGATAATGTTGCATTTGTTGCAATCAAACATGATCTTAACATCCTTTTTGAATATCATTTTTCACAAATATGAAAAATTACATGTGGTTTTCAACCTACCATATCCCTACAAAACAATTGGAAACCATATCAATATAAAAACTAATCCAAAATAAATTACAAAAAAATAATACTTCAAATTAAATAACATAATAAAAAATGTCATTATTTAAATTGGACAAATATTTCTCACATCCAATATACATGATGCATTTTCAACCCTATCCCATAAACATCACAAACCAAACAATCTAAAGTTAAACATATGTTCATAAAATATTTATTTTTCATTCACTTTTTATAAAATATGATAAACATAAATTCATTTATATAATCTAAAAAATCATCATTGCTTTGGACCAATGTTTCAAGGATTGAATAAAACCACCACTACACATGTTGTGCATAAATGTCTTTTGTGTCATTAGTTATTGGCTTTTAAAAGCTTGTCTAACAATGTTTCTTTATGTGCAAAAGAGGGCACGATGGATGTCATTGTTGTTGCTTATCACCTCCTCCAATCGTAGAAAAATATGTCATTTGATGGAGGTCAAGCCTTTTGGCACTAGTCATTTCAATAATGTCACTTTTTATTTTAGTGGCTTTAGTTTAGAATTGTTAACAACATTGGTTATTATATGTGCAGATTATGACCATAGATTAGTGAAATTTACTCTCTTCTATAACTTACTATAAGGTGACATAGTAATTGAAAAAATGGAGATGCCATGTTGTGCAACTGAATGCCATGTGTGGTTGTGGGATCCTGTGAGTAGTTGGGTATACACTAGATTGTAATACATGAACTTAAAAAATCTAATATTTTGTCAGGGAACTTTTGTAATTAATGGAGTAGCTAGAGTCATAATTAATCAAAATTTACAAAGTCCCAGTATTTATTATAACTCGGAATCAGATCACAATGGAATTCCTATATATCGTAATGTTGGTTATTTGCTTGTTGAGATGGAAGTCAATTGAAAGGACTTAAATGATATTGCAAATTTAGGTAATTGGAAATAGGGCCCTAGAGTTTCAAAATTGTGGCCCCACTAGATTAATTGGATTTAGCCAAGTTTATTGTTTTGATCATTTGTTAATTGCATCAATCATGCCATCTCAAAGGCCACAAATCAAGCTGGCAGTTTTTCAAGCCTAATGATTTCAATGCACAAAACATCAACTTTTGTTGAAAAAATGGATGGTAGGACAAACTTAGAGATATGTTTTTAGACATATTCAAACATTGTCCAATTTTGTCCACTAGTCAAAGAGATTGGAGGCACATAGAGATGCAATGGAAACAAAGCTTGGTGGGATGAAAATCAAACATACTTTGGAAGTAGGTAGCCCTATTGTAATCATAGAAGCACCACCAATGCTCAAAACAACAGAGCCAATGTCTATCATGCAACCCAATACTGGTAGGTTAAAACCTAGCATCTCTGAGAACCTTTTTATTGGGAAAAAAATATCGGAAAAAAAACTTCCAATATCTATGAGTGTGGTTTTTGTTTCCTTGCAGAAAAAACATTACAGAGTTTCTATAGTGCAAATTTATTTGCCAAGGCACAATGTGGTTTCTTGCACAAACAAAATCCCTAAGAAGCAATTTTGTTTTAATCAAGATTTGTGGATTATTCATAGAAGGCCCAAGGATGTATGGGCTATGCGCTATGTATATGTTTTTTTGTCTATTAGTCACAATAACAACAATAAATAAAAAGAACATTAAAGAAAAAATAATAATTTGAAGCCTTGCCTTTACATGCTTTGGTTGTTTGCATCATTTTTTCATGTATACCCACTATTGACTCTTCCAAAAATACACACTACTCAAAACCTCACACCCAAAAGTTTTCCTATTTGTCAATCATGGACAACAACATTGTCTTCATTTCTTGCTAACATGCAAATTAAGGCTATTTGTTGCCAAATAGGAAAGTATAGAACACAATGCACAGTGTTGTGAAATACCCTCTATGAACATAACACAATGAGCAAAACTATTTACCGCCCCCAACTATTAAATGTGTTTACACACCTCCCAACCAAATAGGAAAGTATAAAACCCTAAATTTAGAAGGACCTCAATTGACACTTCATTTTCACACCTTAATAAACAAGTGACGTGGTCGATTTTGGAGTCAACATTCTTGGCCGCCCAGACAAGTTGCCTCCACAATGACTTGAAGTGAACTTGTGTTGTATTCTTTGTGTTGTCACACATTATAAAACTCACAACAACTTGTAACCTTCACAATAATGTTGAATTCATTATTTACAATCATGAATTGCACAAGTAAACACGATTGTTAGCTTCACATTTATCTCAAGTTGTAATGTGAACAAATTTGATTTCCTAAGTAATCTCTTGAAGTCCTTGTGGAACACCTTTTTGCATAAACTTTTCAAGTTATGTTTTAAGGTCACTAGGATGCTTTTCTCCAACACCTTGAGGACCAACATGAGTTGGGGCTCAATTCTTAAAGGGGTAATGAACAAAATTATTCGAAATAACCATGTGTTCATGCCACATTATGATGAAAAAAAAACACCTCCAATAATCTCTAGGACTTTGAAGCATTGAAACATATCCACCACAAAACTACTTATTTTCTAACATTGATTTAGAAAAAAGATGTTGTCAAGGTTTAAAACAAAGGGAAACAAAAAAAACCGTCAATGCACTACCATCATCATTTTAATTGAATTTGCTCTAGATCCAAGTCAAGTAAAGTGAAATAGAAAGTTATAAGTGCAACGTAAACAACTCCCTTTTTATTTCTATGTGTATTTTGAAGGATCTCCCCCAACAAAAGAACCCTAGGGTGTTATGCCAAAGGAGCTCCCCCAATTTCATATGTTCCCATGCAAATATTTCTTTTCTTTGAAACATGAAAGAAGTGAGGAAATAAAAAAGAGAGTTGTTTATGTAAGGGGAGGTTCCCATACTTGTGCGTTCTCCTGAGGTTTGAGAACACCTTTGGGTGCCCCTCCCTTAGGAGAACAAACTCGTACAAGAACCTCCCCTACAACAAAGTGATATGGGTTTTAAAAATTGAGAACCTAATCATATGATATTTCCAAGCATATAAGTCAATTACAAGAAATATAAATGTCTTGCCAAATTTAGCGATCCAGACCTCGTAATAGACCTATTAATACGAATATTAAGATTAGAACTTAACTTGGGGCTTATTGCAGCTTAGCACACAACTACATTTCAATCTACTACAGTAGTAGTTCAAGCATATCTCAAAGAGTGGTGTCACCAAACTTTTGATCTGGAATTGTATTAATAAGTCTTGTCTAATGCCCTAATGTTCAAGAAAACCCAAAAGCCATGTATCATTATAGTCTATGACAAGGTACAAGAGTGATGAATGTCCCAAACAAATCCAAAAAACAGAAACAAATGAAGATTGCCAGATTATGGCAGAGTTCAAAGAGCAATGAACCCTAGCCCAACTATAACCCCTAACCAAATATACCAAGTGTGAACTTTATTGGATATTGTGAACTTCAATCAATGCTCCAATCATTCTAAACCCTAAAAACAAAAGAATACATATGAGCTCAAGAGTCGAAAAATACATTGGAAAGTTTATGGGAAAAATCACTACCTCCTAAGATAGGTGCAGTACGGTCCTCTTGTATGCTATCTGGAAAATGACCACTATCATCTCCAAATTGAGCTGGAGAGTAGCTGTTTGCAACAAATTCCCTATGCTGCCAGTGTGGGCAATTTGAGCAGGAAAATCTGACCAAACAGATCAACACCAGAGAGACCAAAATTTCGCATGTATAGACTACTTGATTAGTCACATGAATTGACAGGTAGAACAAATACAGTACAAGCCGAATCAGAATTTGGGTATAACATTCACTTGAGTTTTTGGGCACAGAAATAAGGGAATCAAACTTCCCAATTTAGGATAAGATCACCTAGTGTGGACACACCTATAATCCAAGTGACCTTGCCTTTAGTGCACCTATTTGCTACACACTAGACATATATTGGTTCTGCTGTCATATTTCTTGGGGCCTCGTGAACTAGACTGGCATTCTGTTCAGTTTCATAAATGGTATAGAAATGGAAAAATATTCTGGAAGGCTAAGGATTACAAGGTCTGGATCACCAATATTACAAGGCATTTCATGCCAACCAATTAGGAAGGAAATGACCACCATTAGTGCATCCTGCACACAAACCAAACTTGTCAAAACTTCCATGGCATCCAAGAAAAATCTGAGACCAGGAGAAAACATTTTACATCTATTGTTCATAGTACAAGAGTGATTGGTTAACTTTCCACACTGCCTTAATGGAATCTTTGCGGTCTGGATTACTCCAAACATCCTGCAAAAGTCTGCAAAAGGTGGAGTATTCCACCTCCATCACCACTTTTCACTGATCCTGCATCAGTTCCTCAGAACTCTCTTTCTCAAACGGGAAAAAGTCCATAGTTGACTAGAATTTGTGCTTTCCAGGAACCTACTTTCTACATACTGTAAAGAAACAAATCAAATGGAGAGAACTTGGTTGCAAATATTTACCAAAGTGTGGATTGCACTTAGTGCCACACTTTGCCGTAGACAACACTTTTGCAATCGGTAATCCCCATTTCAAGAATTAGCTTTGATGGTGTTCCATCAACGAATCAAACTTAAATTCTCCCCCAATTGTCACCCCATCAGTTTCAGTATGGATGAACTTGTCACTGCTATCCAGTTGTGAAAGTACTCTGTGCAAAGGAGTAGGACAATTGGCTCAAAAAGCCCAAACATTGTGAACCAAAAACAGCATGCTGCTCCATTCTGGCACCTCCTTATTCCTACTGCTGGTTGTCAATGAAGACTCACTCGTTGTTGCCAACCAAATGAATGCTCACTTGTTGATGCCAAAGGTCCAAAACGAAGCTTGTTTCTCTCTTCAAGCTTCCGTTTTGACTCCGATGACAAACTTGAAAAGCAAGTGTAACAATAGCAATTGCTGTCAAGGCCACACTGTCCTCGAGGCCCATGGGGTGAAATGCGGGTGTGTTTCACACAAAACACACGCTGGCATTCTCGGCAGTAGTGATTGTTGAGTTTCATCCACCAATCATGGACAGAATGCCAACGATCGAACCTTGTCTTGCATCCTTCATGATTACATCTGCAATTCCACCTCTTCATTAATTATGTGGCAATGGAAAATGAGCAATGTTACACTGATGTAATGCAGATATTGCTCAATGTGTTGCCAACAAACTTGCATCTCTCCAGCAGACTAATTTGCTCATAACTGTAGCAAGAACTTCTCGATACTACCTAGAGAATTGCAACCTTATAGAGCTTGACCCAAAACATGATATATTCCAAAAAACTAGATCATCAGCACGAGCAATATCTTTTCACTTTGAATCCAAAGCCCCAAACTCCACCAAAAGCATTAATCATGACACTTCCATCATACCAGGATACACAAACTTTTTCTGGAGTACTCTACCTAAACCAAACTGAGGGGTTCTCACCTCTTCTTACTCCACCGGGTGTAGGGAGTGGGACCCTCCAGTCGAGCACGAGGAGAAGTGGATGCTGCAACTGACCTCTGATCTATTTCATCGTCTGTTTCTGTCCCTGACTTACTATAGCTTGAAGATCTCCCTCTCAGCTCAATGGGACTTAAGCTTGGGTAATAGCCATTGGACTCCATTAGAGAATCAGCACTTGCACTGCGGCTGATTAGTGGCCTTCTGCTATATTCCAGGTCTGAAGAAGATGAAGGAACCACAGCTGGCAATGGTTCAGGGAACAACAATGGCTGCTGAGATCCTGTTGGTGATTGGCCTGTTGGTGATTGGACTCCAGTCCTTGAACGAGTCCATATTATAAGGCTTTCCCAGCTTTCCCAGGCCATTACAAGACACCGTGCAAATATCCTCAACCATAGATACTGGCTTTCTAGGGCTTGGACCAATTTCATCCACATTTGCTCTTTCAAATACCTTAATGCTGCTGACAAGACATAGAAAAAATATGCATGCCTTGAAAGGAGTGCAAATAGTACAATAACCACAGAATTCAGCCATGTGATTGTGCCACTGTTAGTATTGTCTGCAATATGCTGTTTGTCCTGAGTTTTCAGAACAGAGTCAACCTCTTGTGGTTGAAGAGGTGGAACCAGTGCACTTACACTAAGGGGGACTGCTGGTGCCAGATTCTCCCCAGCCACACATCCATCTGTTGACACCCATTTTGATGGTCCATGGCCACCCCAACTTTGAACTCTGTAAGAGTAGATACTTCCTGGGATGAGGGATCCTTTGTCCAAAAACGAATTTTCCTGAGTGTCGGCAACTTGGATCCACATTGATGCAGAAATATTCCATCGCTGAACCAAGTGTTTATGCAAAGGAGGAGAACCATGAAAAGGGGGAACCTCCCACTTCAATTGTATGCCACCAGAGTTTGATGTAGTACAGTTCAAACTCTGAGGGGATGCTGGTGTGGCACCGAGTCCAAACACCTGCCGCACTATTGCATGAGTGATCTTGGTGCGATGAAGAATACTCTGCACCCCAAGTTCCTCAGCCAATGCTCTGCTCTCATTCTCAACGAGTGCTGGGAAATCCAGCCCCATGATTGCATTCTGACGGAATGCTTCCGCATATTGAGGGAGTTGGAGCCCATGAGTGACCCAATCTACCACATGATTGGCTGTCATCATATTTTTCAAGTGGTCCTATCAAAGATGAAACATTGTTGTCAGTGTTGACCTTTACAGAAACAAGAGCTTACATTTACAAGCAATTCATAATGGCTGACACACTTGGTACACTAGCACACCCAGTCATGTGCACAAGGGTTCCTGAAATGACATACATATTGACTACTGAATGTTAAAATTGAGTTTTCAATACTCAAATCCAACAAGAAGTTGACCTCTAAACTAATGCCTCCATTTTGGGAGTCAAGCAGCAAACAATTTTAGAAAAGTGCTGTCCTTCTCATTTAGAACAGAGAGAAGTGCTTTGAACTCAATTCAATGCAGACACCTTTCACTCTGAAGGTGAGGGAAGAACATTGTCTCTGAAGCCTTCCAGGCAGGGCCAAAGAACCCATGTGGAATTGGGACGATGTTACAGAATTAGACACGTGCATGAAGGTGAGTGTACACCTTTAACTGGGACTGTGGCCTGCTTCATGACCTGCCCTGATACAAGCAAGCATCTAAACCTAAGGTGTAGACAGGCCTACATAAAGGGTAGTGGTTGGAGCCTCCTGCACCCTCAAAATATAATTCAAGCTCAATGCAATGCCCTTTCCACATTGCTGAAAAGACAGCCATCAAACCTTCCTCACATAACCCCTTGAATGTCATAACAGAACCCTTCATGGCTCAAGGAGGACAACATGACATGAAATGCTGCAAATGGGCATGAAGACTTACCATCATTTCTTCAGATGAGATAGTAGTGCCACCATAGCTGAAAGCCTCAAATTGATTTGATATCAACAAGTCAGTCGTTCCTTCCCTTGCTCCTGTCCCATATTTGTCCATCAATCTTGTGTCCAGGTTCTTCAAAAACTGCATATTGAGAAAAGTTAAGCAATAGTTTAGTCCCCACCACAGGTCCCAAGAAGTGGCATGACCATGTCACAATGCCATAAAAAGCTGTAAGTTATCATCCAACATACTCCCTGAAACTATCAACAGGTGTATTGCAAGAGAAAAACTAATTCTGTTCCTACATCCCACTGCTGTATAATTGCCATAATATCATGTGAACATGGATAGTAGCCATTTGGAGACACAATTCTCATAGACACAGAAACGCATGTTACCCACTTGGTGCTCTGGATAAGAGAAGAAATGGACTCAAATTATGCAATGAGAGCAGGATAGTACAATTATGAACTCTGTCTACCTTAGTAGCTTCAACTTGTTCAATTTCTCCATTACCATCCTGATCAACAGAGCCAAAAAAGCTTTCAAAATTCCGCTGAAATCCTGCATAAACCCTGCCTCAGGTCAATACCTAAACTAGGACAACAGCTACTCCAAAAAGTAAAAGAGCTCAAACCTAACATCAAAACCAAGCTGGATAGCCACTAAAATTAAAAAACTCAAACATGCTGACCTACACATAATATACTACATCCTGGCAGCTCATAATCCACTAGATCAGAAAGCTCAATGTTTCAAGGACAAGCTTTGGTTTCAATTTAAGATATCACTTTAGACCTAAAAGATGGCTATTCAACAGTGCGGTAGCTAGAATTCTGTAGCTATAGATCAATTTGCACATGATTTCTGCCAGGAACTAGAGCAAGCTATTTTCCACATCTGACAGCTGCATATAAACCTACCATAATTATCACCATGCTCTGATCCAGTAGGTTGCAAGAATGCATTCTGGTCAGTCAGTCAATCTTCAATAGACTACTGCCAGAAATGTGGTAATTGAAATGATGTTCAAGGACCTAAAGTTCTAAATCAAGAGCTGACAACTCCAAAAGGCATGTCACAGGGAAACCCACCACTGGGCTTGATGCTTGCTGCTTTCCCAAAGATGAGCAATAACATGGAAAATGCCAGGAAGAGGAAAAACCTCCCAGAAACCCACGCATCAGAATGAAAGCTGCATCTGCATCTGGAATGAGATACCATGGACCCACTTCGTCTCATGTTGACGTCCATGTTCTTTCCAACAGTCCATAATTGTATGTATAGGTGATGATTAAAGGCCCTTCGGATTTCCATCAACCATCCTTCCAGTAGTGAGTTGTTAACCATTGAACACTTGAAATGCTTGATCTGATCAAGATTCGCAGGCCCCAACCATGATTATAAAACTTTGGGCCCCTAGAAATGCCTGTCCTGCAAGGTGAAAAGTGGATTCAAAAGATGACCAGGAACTAGAAAGGTAGGCTTTCTACCCTTTGTAAGCAAAACTGGAGTGTGTTACCATACCAGAAAGAGGCATCTATTTGCCCCACTATTGATTGCAAGCACATGTGATCAATCTATTGCACTACTTTTCCCTAGATGAGAACACATGGCCTGGCAAATGCACACAGAGAGAAGTGCACTGGTTCTTAGATTTTTTGAGAATTGTGGTTATATATCACATTCAGTCCTAAGAATGGAGAACTGTAATTCTATATCTGAGAATTTCTTTGCTTTTCTGAGAACCTCTGTGGTTGTACATCTTTAAGAACCACCCTGAGAACCATCAGTTGTCCTTTGCCATTCCTAATAGACACACAACACTGTTTCCAGGGCTGTTGCTTTTGTTGTTGTTGTTGTTATTATTACAGGAAGTTAATTGACATACCAATCTGGTGTGTTGTTGTGAGCTTTATTAGCATGTGCTACCACCTCAGGGTTCTTCTTGTCATAGTGGGATGTCCAGCCATGGCATACTTTAGGAAACACCTTCACAAAGCTTATTACCTGCACACACCCATTTTAGAATCAGCAGCAGCAGGATCTTATCACAGAAGCATTAGTTTCTTCTCAGCTCTGAGCAAGAGTGAGTTGCAAGAGTTTCCAAAGTCCTGAGCTCATGTTGATATGTAGGTACTAGACCTTCTTGTTTATTGTCTGAGCTCTCATCGGTCATCCTAAGCTGTTGATATATGTGTGGCTTGACGTGCAGAAGAAGAAATTGGAAACTATTGTTTTGGGCCATAAGCATGAGTCAAGCATTGATGGGAAAGGATTCAGATTTAAGTACATCAGTGAATGCACCCAGGATTGCAAAGAGTCTCGGCCTGGTCTGTGGGAGATGCTAACACTGGCAATTACTGCATTCCAAACCCTGCGGTGGGAGCTACTCTCTTTCACGTTTCCTCAGAAAGTTAAGAAAGAATACCAATGCATGAAGATGTTGGGACTGCTCCTACCTTCAGGAGCGTGCATCTGAAGTTTCGAAAAGCAGCTCAGCCTCGCCGATCTCTCGCCAAAGAGGGGAGGAAGAGTACGAGGAACAGCTTCCAACGGGGGGGGGAGGGAACTTCAGCATCAATGCTCGAGATCTGGGAAAAGCAAAGACGCGAAGATCAATTAGGGTTACAAAAAGCTATAACCCTAAT
>Ga0209208_10000665_pt1 | contig 45723 bp, 38 predicted proteins | sample S1TSphfallax_3_FD_187694 | JGI IMG/M metagenome (GOLD analysis project Ga0209208, IMG submission 187694) | Host-associated microbial communities from peat moss isolated from Minnesota, USA - S1T2_Fd - Sphagnum fallax MG (SPAdes) (version 2) | ecosystem: Host-associated > Plants > Peat moss >...
TCAACAATGTTCACACATTCTTCATAGCTAATAAAAAAAGATATTAGACAAAGTTTTTTTTAATATGGGGTCTAGCATCAAATGTAGCATGTTGCATGAGACTTATATATATATATATATATATATTCATTAAAAAAAAGGAAGGATTCCAAAACACCCCAAATTTCCCTCTTGATATTAGTAACAAATAAAGACAACTCAAAAGTAATCCAAAAATCATCATCAATCAAATTAACTTGGGCAAGAGGGTTTGTAACTAATTCCTTGCATTTCAAGCACATGGTAATGGTAGATTGTAATGCATCAAACAATAGCCAATGGCTACTAAATTGGTTCAAAACACAAGCACTCAAAACAAGAGAAAGAAAATCTACAATTATTTGAAAAATGTCACAAGCAAGAAAAGGTGGCACCCTCCCACTTATTTTGACAGTATTTTGCTTGTTATAACAAAGGATAATGTTAACCTTGAATTGCAAGGCCTTTTGGAACATAATGATTTCACTAACAAATTTGTAACAAGAATTACACATGCAATGTCAATATATATGCAACTAGCATAATTGAATATATATATATATATATATATATATATATATATATATATATATATATATATTGTAATACATTAAAAATTCACCTTGTCTTCATTAGAGTATTCAATATTTTTGGGCAAATATTCAAATTTAAATATGCCTTGTTCAAATCCTATCTATTTTTCCCAAACTTTTTAACTAAATTTTACTTTTTTGCAAATATGACTAAACAAATTTGATGAAAACAAATCTAAGGTTTTTGTAAACCTTTTCATCAATTATAACATACTTACAAGCCTTTAAAAAAGCATGGCCAAAACAAGTACCTATAAAACTTTCATCCAAACTTAAAACTTCACATCACACAATTGATTTACAGGCAGATGCCATTGCATTCAAATTTGATCCCTCATCTTTGACATATGCAATAAAAATAAAATTCATTTCATATTGATCAAACAATTTTGGCCAAAGTTTGACCGGTAATTTTTGTTGCTTCAAACAAACTAATAACTATAACTTGTTTAGACTACCAACCAAATCTCAAGAAGTTAATGACAAGAATTAATATATCATGTGCCCCCTTGGACATCTATAAGTCAAAACTTGTTGCAAATAAACAATCTGCCAAATCTAATAAAACATATACTTATTTTGTTTTCTCCACTAGTTTAAAAAATATGTCATTAAAAAAATTTTGGAAATGAAAATAATTCAAAGGGGTGACATCACACTACGAAGGGGGGCCACTTTGGGCACTTTCATGACATGTATATAAAATATATTTCTGCAAAAAGTATTGCATTTAATTTTGGGTTTCACTTTTAGTGTTTGAGCTTAACATTTTGATTTTCACAAAGTTAATGATATTTAACATTATTTGAAAATAAATAAATAAATCACAAAAGCTTAAATTCAAGGAATATTGAATATATTTATGGTCTACGCAATATAATAAAGTTTATTTTTATTTTTGGACTACACTAGTTTGAGTTTGAATTGATTAACCAAAAAATGTCTGAAATGAAAATTTAAAAAATTACCCACTTCACATATGTTTTCATCTTCCATTTGAAAGTGATAGTTTGTCAAAATGTTAATTTACCACATACTTATGGTCATAACCCCCAAAAACACCCATTCATGATAAGATAATTATCAAACTCTTCACATGGCTCACAAACTTATTCCAATCATGTGGAATCACAATGTTTAATAGATACTACAAATTTCATAAAGACTAAAAATTATTTCAATAGTTTTTTTAGTATATTTGCATTCTTTAATACAAAGTGGCATACATTTTTTTGCCACGCATGTACTTTGGAGCTTCACAATATAAATTGGAAAAAGGAATTTCCTTTGCAATTAATTTTTTTGTGTTATAATCTACCAAATTATGCAAAAATTTTGAAAAAATATGCTTCAATATTACCATGGTTGAAGTTCAAACATGGACATCCTTAAAAAAATATACAATGTGACAACATTTTTGACCCCCCCTAGTGTGCTTTCACCCATGGACACAAATGTAAAAACAAACATTAAACCCAAAAAATTCACAAAAAACAACAAGAGCATGCAACAAGGAGGCATCAAAGAGCAATAAGAGCACATAGCAAAGAGCCGTCGAAAAGCACCAAAAGCACATAACAAAGAAGCATCAAAGAACACCAAAAGCACAACAAAAAATCACCAAAGAACACCAAAAGCACATAACAAAGAAGCATCAAAGAACACCAAAAGCACAACAAAAAATCACCAAAGAACACCAAAAGCACATGACAAAGAAGCATCAAAGAACACCAAAAGTACAACAAAGAATCACCAAGGAACACCAAAAGCACACAACAAGGAGGCATTAAAAAACACCATGATCGCATAGCAAAACATTGAGAACATCAAGAGTGCAAAGCAAGGAGGCATTGAAAAGCACTACTTGAACACACAAGTCACAACAAGGAAGCATTGAAAAACACTAGAAGCGCACAACAAGGAGGTGCCAAAAACTAGCAAGAACACACAATAAAGAGTTGCCAAAAAGTAACAAAAACACATAGTAAAGAGGACCAAAGAATAGTAAGAGTGCACATCAAGGAACCATTAAAAAGCACCATAAGCACATAGCAAGGAGACGTCAAAGAGCAGTAGGAACACACAACAAGGAACTATTGAAAACACCAAAAGTGCACAACAAAAAGCCATTGACACCTCCTCAATAAACTTAATTTTATTTTTATTTTCTAACCCTTAATGATACCTTCAAATATTCAAGGTGAAAACCAACTTTAAACCATGATAGATTATCACCTCTTTTCTAATACCTACCTAACATTAATGTACATGGGTCCCCTAGAATGTTTGCTAGTATATTAGCATAGATTAGCATAGATATCTTAGAATGTCTTCTTACACTTTATTTCTTACATTTTATGTTTCATTACATTTTTTATTAATATAAGCAATAAAATAAACCGTTGATGTGTATAAAAAACATCAAAAGCAAATGGAAGATGATCTCCCTTCATTGAATTCTTTCAAATTAGCATTGATGATCTTAATAAACAATGATTTTCAAAGACATAAAAATAAATTCCACACTCATTATTGACTTGTAAGTTCAAATTAATGAAACAATTGAAAGAACCAAAAATGAGTATAAGAATTTCATATTAAAGGATATTGATTAATACTCGTAATAGTTTGTCGCAATTATGTTGCTAATTATTTTCCATTTGCTTGTTAATTATGTCAATCATCACTATAAAGGGTGAATGCAAGCTATAATGGCTCATTTTAAGCAAAAATAGAACCCTCAAGAGTCCATAACCCTAGCATGTTTTTATTTATTATCCATATGGACATGGTTTTAAATTCTAATACTTCAATAGTGTGATCTTTGACTACTACAATTTCACTACTTGTGAAACCTCTTAAAACTAAGTGAAAACCCATATTGAAAAATGTTGTTATTAATTGATATGTGTGAAATCACTTTGGAAATTCTTTAAAAAACCCATAAAGTCCATAAGAATAAAAGCCCACTTAAATATTTCAATTATGTACCCATTGGGCATACAAATTTTAACAAACACAAAAAAAATCATTTCAAAAGGATTTTTGAAAACAAGGTCCAATTCTAACCCTTCAAAAGTTCATAATTACCATTTGGTTAAGGTTTCACAAAAAAAAGATTTCACAATTAACTTTATCATTTCATTTTTCAACCCATTTTTAATTTCTATAAACAATTTGGAGTGAAATTCAATATGAATTCTTGAATTTCTTAACAATCCAGCCAATTGACTAGTCCATTTTTTTTTTCCAAAAATCCACTATTAATAATGAATTTATTATTTTCAAAAAATAATTGTGCAAATGTTTCATAATGAAATTTTCAGTTTAAAATGTCAAGTCATTATTAAATATATTTAAGATAAAATTATTCACCATAAGCATTTAAACATAAAACACCCTATAAAAATTACCATTGTGACACCAAAAGTGAGTCACTATAGCTTGCATTCACCTTAAGATGAGTCATGACTTGTGAAAGGACAACAATCAGAGCTAACTACATGTGATTTTTTTTATGCATGAACTAAACTTGACATTTTTAAGTAAAGTTAAACTGGGCTAACTTTCAAGATTAGGCTAGTTGCAACTTTCTTTATGATTCAAACATGTACAAATTATCTTTCACAAAACCTTGAACAACAACAAAATTTGTAATCTTACAAATAAATTATAGTCCAACCCTGGTTCAAATTTCAAACCCTTCAATGGAATGGGTATATAAGCTTACATGATACTCCATTAAGAGGTTTGAACTTTCAACCATTATTGGACTAGTATCAACTTTTGCACATACCAAGTTGATCATGGTATGGGGTTTTTCTTTGTTATTTCATACTTGGCAACTTCATTGATTTGATATTAAGTATATTCTAAAAACTTACATACAAATTTAATATTAGTATTAAATTGAAGGTTAATTTTTCCTTGTCATCTAATAAGTATAAACCTAGTATTAGAATTTGGTACCAGTATGAAACAAATATATATTAATATATTGCCTCAAGTCCCATACCAAACTATTACAAGGTATAAGCTTAATATTGCATGATATCATATTGAATTGGTATGTTATTCAATATCAATATTCGTACCAATATCTTATCCTAGGTCAAGATCCAAATCTAGATTTAAGAACCAAACCTATTAAGTCTATATGAATCCAAAATCATTGAAAAATTAAACCCAATAGTTTTACATGGATTCAAACCCAACTTTAGAACTAGGCAAACGTCACAAACTTCCTGGGAAATAATAATTATGTAAAAATAATGAAAACTGGTATATAATGTAATTTGGATCAAATGTCAGTTTTTAGTTATTTTAGGAAATGTTAAAATTACATTTTATTATCATAGTATCAACATAAACATAATGATTTGTTTAAATGATATAAATTTTAAATCTCCTTGAATGGTAAAATTTTACACTTGTTTTATGAAAATTATGATAAAATGACAAACCATTATTCTTTTCATCATTATAATCATGGAATTAATAAGTCAAAACCATTGTTCATTATGTTTATATATTTTCAAAAATTATTTTATCAACAATAAAATAATAATAATAAATACACAACAATGATGTGAAAAAAAATTTAATAATAACATAATTCCAATAATCATATTGAATTTTTTCCTAAGGAAGTTTGTGATGAAATGAGTCTTCATAGATATTGATTCAACCAGAAACTAGACCCAATGAGTTTTAAGAAAATCCCTTTTTAGGTATGAACTTTTACTAGTCACATTCAATTAGTGACTTTTGTTCAATGTTCTCTATGAATTTTTTTTCAAGACAAATTGAAAATGAACCAAGGGGGAAAAGATTTACTTCATGTCAAATGTGACGATGATGAAAACCACATGCAATGTTCATAAGTCAACACTTTTTATCTTATTTTTCATAAGTGTGAATCATGTATATAATGAGCACCATGTTAGGTTAAAGTTAGTCATAAATTATTATAGGTTAACACATCATTTGTCATTGCTAAGAGGACTGCAAGAATGCAACCACCTACACAATTTCATAGTCAAAGAGAACTATTGCATGAAATTCAAGGACCTCAACATTTAGGCTGAAGTAATCCAACACACACCAATGCACCACTTTGGATGGATGCTAATTGGGCACAGAACTTTTCTCATTGGGTTCCTATCCCCGAACTATCTAGTTCATATTAACATAGATATTCTACTTGATGCTCTATTCATGGACACTTATTTGAGGGTATGACATGAAAACAAGTATCTATCTCCCCCTCCACCTATCTACATATTACCCATTAACATGACCCTACATACATTGGCCCATCTACTTACCAAGTATTGACAATATAATCTAACAATGAATTAAACCTACTAACACCAAAAGAAACTCAATGTCATTGGCAAACAATGCAAGTATCCCATCACCACGCAATCCAATATAAATTGAAAAGGATGAATATGAATCTTTTAAGGATGAATGAAATTTTGAACCAAATTAGGCTCAATCATCTCTCACTTAGTTTTTAGTTGACAAAATCCATTAAAGCTACTAAGGTACACTCTAAACTCTATAATGATTCTCCACACAATATCCCTACTTTAACAAGGCAGGACAAACAAACACAAGATTATGCACAAAACTACTTATTAGTACTTACATATGGCACAAACATACGTCAGGCAGACGGCGCAATTTGTGCATTGGCTCCTCTTGTCACGTGTCAATAGGGAACCTCTTTCTCTTCTCAGCTCTTCTCATTCTTTTCATCTTTCTGTTCTCTTCCCCCAACTCTTTGTCTTTCATCTTGTTGGGCATTGTGAAGTTTTGAGATCCAGCAACAAGTGCCGTTCTTTTCATTGAAGTTTGTTTGTTTGTTTGTTTGTTTGTTTGTTTGTTTTTTTTTTTGGGTGGGTTTCTTTTATAGTTTGTGTATCACTAAAGTGAGCTCCTCCCCCTCCTCCTGTTTGGTTCTTCAGTCCTTTTTTGAAGTGTCCGTCGTCAGCTTTTTTGTTTGAGAGAGGGACTTGGTGTGACCTCTTGGGCGTTTAGAATTTTTGTTGGGTGTAGAGCTAGCTGTTTCAATATGGGAGTGGTGGTGAATCCGCGAGAATGGTGGAGCCAGAAGCGGAAGGAACTGGAAACTAGACGTCCTGGGTGTGACTTTATGATACCTTCTGTAGTAGAGACGCCGCTGGATCCCAAAGAAAAGCAGTTGCTCGATAAGATAGCACAAGACAAACGCAGCAAGGCAAGCCAGTGCACAGAGGGTATTGGGTTTTTCCCCCTCTCAGCTTATAATTGTTCTAGTTTGCCCATTGTTTTTGTAAACAGTTTAGTAGTTTCTTTGTTGGAAAATTAGGGTTGAGCCCATTTTGTAGAGTACAGTACCTATGGAATTTCTCTGCCGGGAATGTTACCAACAAGCTCTTGGAGAATCAAGTGGGTACAAGCTTGTGGAGGGCTTTGATGGATATTCTTTAAATCAACAAAGTTCCTCGTGTTAGTCTTTTGTATTGTATCTGAAGAATGGGATGATTCCGATTTGTGCCTGTGAGTCTTTGTGAGGCTGGGAGAAATTTCAGATTATTCCATTCTGTGGAATTAGAAAAGAGGTTGGGTTTTGGGTGCAGAGGGGCTTAAGGCTGGTGTGAAGGCAGCATCCATCGCAGCTGTTGTTTCTTCAATTCCCACTGTGAGCCTTTTTGGGGCATGCCCTCTCTGTCTGTCTGGCTGTCTGTCTGGCTGTAGTTTATATCTATCTGAAATGCAGCCATGAATGCAGTAGTGTATGACATATATCACATATGCAGCCAGGAATGGAACCACCATTTAGGTGAATGCAACAGCAATCACATTTAGACTGGTGGTTTGTGTGCATTTTTTGGGTTCGCATCATAGGCTTGCAGTGGGTGCAAAGTGTTATCAATTTTTTTCTCTTGTGGTACGGATCCATTGCCCCATTCCAGGAAAAAACTTCCACCTTCTCTTCCCCTTTGATTCTGTCAAATTGTCTACACAGTTGCTGTTCTCCTGCTTGTCCTATTCCTACACTTAAGAAGGTGGGGGCAAGAGGGATTTGAAGGGGAGTAAGTTGAGTCAGGCTGTAGAACCACATGCAGACGTTCAGCATCCTGAAGTGTGGGGACAGATTGACTGTAATGAAATGGAATCACCATTTCTTTACAAGACTCCATGCAAGCACAACTTGTGCAGTAGTGTATGACATATCAACCCTAGTTTTCTTTTCAGTACAGGGTACACACCCTGGTGTTTCATATATAAAAATCTCAAGCACTTTACATTTCTTTATTTTCTTGTAGATTTGTGACTATCTGGAGACTGGTGTCGGCCTAAAACAAAGCTATTTGTGCATTGGCAGCTGCACATTTGCCAATGTTAAACATAGTTAATGGGTTACCTGTCTGCTTTCTGTCAGGTTTAGTATGGTAGTGTAGGTAAGGTCAGTTCAGATTACTCGGTCAAAATCTGGTCAAGTGCATGATGCCTACGCATTATGAATCATGTTGACCTGAAGGCAGTCGGACTTGTTCTGTGAAACCTTGGCAGCTGATCATTGCACGCACAGTTCCATGGGCAAAAGCCAACTTGAATTACACAGGGCAGGCCCTTGTCATCAGTGCAGGTAAGCCTCTGAGAGTCCTCTTCCTGTGCACATTAAGGATTTTATTGTTTTGGTCTTCACCTTTCTTCTCATTTGTTTATGCTGATGTACCGAGTCTATTGTTGACCTACTTGTATCCATCCCCATTCTGTCTTGTTTCTGTTCTTCTGGCAAAGTGGTTGAGGTCATGGTCATACTTTCTCTCCAGAATTTGACTTTCTTCTTAATTTTGGCAGCAACAATTGCAAGCTACTTCATTGTAGCAGAGCAAACCATTCTGGAGTGCTCTCGTAAAGCCTCATATGCAGCATCTGTTGAACGGGAGCAGGCTGCTGCAAGGTCTGAAGCTGCCTGAACATTTCTGCCTTCGTGTCACAAAGGCTTGCATCTGGACAGATGTCCTTTGGTCCCAAGTTCTTGTTGGATTGTTGTAGTCCAGCCAGTTTTGGCAATAAAGTAGGATATGTTGTGAGTATGGTTCTCAATTATAGGCATATTTTGCAGACCTTGAAATTGTGGCTGTTGATAGTTAGGTGCACCTTCATCAAGAAATGTACCATTGCCCTTGGAAAGGTATCAGAACTGTTCCACAGTGAATTAAAAACAACCTTTTCCACCTGTTGGGTGTGGTCCACAATTGCACCATCCCTATTCAGGAATGATTCCTATGGTTCCTGAAGTCTGGTAAACTATGGGCTGTATCCATATGTTTATAGGATGTGCCTCAACTAGTGGTTTTAGTCCTTAACTGATTGCTGAGTCTGTTGCTACTCCCAGCATATAGGAAGGCTAGCATGCTGGCTAATATGCTGAGAGTTAGCAAAGCCTCTTTTTACAAACTTGAAATGTGATCAGCTTCAGTGTCTTCATTGTGGATGGAAACATATAGGAAGCCTAGCATGCTGGCTAATATGCTGAGAGTTAGCAAAGCCTCTTTTCACAAACTTGAAATGTGATCAGCTTCAGAGTCTTCATTGTGGATGGAAACATCAAAGTTGAGGTTATCCAGGCCAAATTTGGTCTTGGTAACCAGTGGATTGGCGACCATGATTGACAAGAAAATATGTTTTGATGAAGATGTCATTTTTACTTTAGGTGAGAAAACTTAATTTTTACAAACCCTTGTTAACCTTCTAAGATTAGTACACAAGACTTTGAAACAAAAGATGCATATGCACATCAAGAAAAGGAAGATCGACTTAGTGAATCTAATTATTTTGTGAATGTGATCAATTTTGTAAATGTTATGCACGACTAGTCATTCAATAATTTTTTTCCATTCAACAAACCTTAGGTTGTTAGCCCTTCACAGAGAACTTGAATTTATCTTTACAAAGGTTTTAGTTCTAGAAAATTATTTCACTTGAAACTCCACTAGTCATTCGTAGGTTGTGATGAAAGTGATTGAAATCTTGGCGACACACTAATTTGGTTGGTTTTCTTTTGGTGTGTTATTGAGGACTTGATTTATTTATGTGGCTTGTGATGCTTTGATCGGTTGTATTGTCTTTGACGTGTTATGAAACTCTCATTTACTTTGGTCACATTTGTCACATGTTTTGTGTGTAGGTGAAACAATTTCCTAGAATTGATTAGAAAATAACACATAACTTTAACAAACGGGATCTAAAATCCATGAGAGATTTTGGCACCAATTCCTAAAGTGGTGGGGAAGCTTAAATTGGGATAAAATTGATTTATGTCAAATGTATGTTTGTGGAAATGAAAAATTGTCAACTTCCTAATCAAAGAAAGAAAGAGATGATTGCATTCCCCAAGTTTGCAACACTTAGTTTTCCTACTTGTAGCCTCTTGTGCCAAGACTCCAAAACTTTGGTGAACCGGCTTGATGGAGGTTGCTAATTTTTCCCTAACCTTCATGATGCTTCTTCTACTTCTACTAGTTAGTCCAACAAGCAACTCCTAGTTGTGCAATTAATGAATAATCTATTTTGGCATATTTATCACTTTGCCTACATCACAAAATTCATAAAAGTAAAACATTGTTCCCCTCGAAGAATTTCCCCTCTAAACCACAAACCAACTTTCCATTCATGAATATCAATTTTATTTTCAAAGAACCTTCCATTTTTGTAAGATTCAATTTTTCAAGACGTTTTTTTAAGGTAAAGAACTTTCCTCAAGATCTTTCCAAGTTTTGGGGCTAAATATCCAAAATCTTTGAGCTTTCTCTTTAGGAACCTAGGATTTAATATTGATGATCCCTAGTCCCCTCATCTCAATCTGGTTGAATTCCACAAACTTGGTTGTTGTGAAAATTTTAGGTTGGTTGAAACAAATTAACATTGCAATTTAATAACAAATAATGACACAAACTTGATCTTTAAATACTTGTTTAACAAGATTTAAACATAATGAAATGACCTCAAGAAACATCTCTTTTGTTGTCAATAAGTAGCCTTAAAAATGGGCTAGTTGACTAATGTGGCAAACTAGGATTGCTCAGTTTGTCTTTTTTTTTAAACATTGGTGACATTGTTTGAATTGTGCTTAAAACCATTGATTACATAATCTATAATAAATGTTTTTAAATACTCTATACTCATCAAATTCATTTTGGATTGCCATGCTATTGCAATGTTATATTTCAAACATTTTTGTAGAAACAAAGCACACATTTTCTAGCTTGCATTCGCCTAGGTGGCGTGACATGATCAATATTTTCTAGTTGGAATATGAATAATACAACAAAAGGTTTGGAATCAAAGGCTCAAAAAATATGCATTTGTTGAATTCATTCATAGTTCTAACACTATATGTGCTATAGGTCAAGTAGGCACTATCAAACCTGCAATTATTGATTGTCCATGTATTCAAAGTAAACGTCAATGGGTGTTTCATTCCAAATATGGCACCTTGCTCTCTACTCACAATGGTGGATTGGTTGTGAGCTAAAAATATGTGTAAATTATAAACCCTTTGAGGTGCCTTTCGCCCATCCCTTTCATTTCATTTTGTACATTCGCATCAATCTTTTCCCAATGTTTGATATTTGTCTTTCACATTTCATCGTCCAACATTCCTCCAATGGTTTATATTTTCCCTTGTCTTTTGGCATATTGGGTCAATGAAAACTTCCTCACATATAATGCACAGCCAAACTAGTGGCCTCAGTCTCGAACATTAGTTGTGTAATTTTTTAACTAAGAGGATTGCAAAAGGATAATAGTTTCGAAATTGGGGTCAGAAAAACAACTGAAACCCTTAAAAACCAAACTCCCCACCTCTCTCTCTGTCCCTTGCCAAATTTTGCACAAACAAAGTCTGAGCTGACAACAAAATTTGGAAAACAATGATAAAACAATTTCTAAAATGACCCCCAAAAAAAATTAAAAATGATCACCTTTGATGAACCATGTAATGACTAAATATAAAAGGTCATCATCTAAACATTACATTCATAGTTCTTTGTCACACCCATTGTTGTGAAAGGTGTTCTTCCCAGGCGTGCCTTTTGTAATGGTAATTCTTCAGGGAAAGCATCCTAAAACTTTTTAATACAAGATGTGAGATAAGGGCATAGGTTTGTGTTCACAAATCTCTCTGCCCAACTATCAATGTACACTTCCAATTCTTCCTTACTAAACATGTCTCGTGATTTTTTACTTTTGTGAGTGTGTTTGTACCTTCAAACAAAAATAATTATTTTTTCAAAAACTTGTTCAATGCAAAAGAATTCATTCAAATTTCAAATGCCAAAAATTTAGGGTTCAATGCACTAACCTGGATGTCATAAAGTTATCGAAGCAATGTTTATGCCCAAAAAGAGCCAATCATAGTCTCTTAAAAACACATCCTAATCACAGAGCCCCAAACTCCCACATGTGGGCCATTGTTGTTATGTGTTTGGGCATTTTTTTTGGAGGGAACCAATATTTTCAAAAGAATGGCCACTATGATGCACTCATGTATCAATACATAGTCTTCCAACAACTCTTGAAACCCAACCAAAGTTGAATCATTTTCCTTGTTTGTCAAATTCTAAAACATTTCATAGCCTAGCCCTATGACTCTTACCATTGTATCAGGGATACTAATACCCTTGCCTTGGAAAATGTTGTAAAATCCATGCACTTTTTGACTACCCCCAATGCATGATCTACACAAAGCTTGTGTGCTTACACCCAAAAAAAATCCCGCACATGCTCAAAAATAATTTAAACTAATAAACTTTCCAATTAGAACTAACACAAAAAATCCTCACCCCTCACTCCCCCAATTTGGAAAAACACATCATATCAATTTTTCGATTTTTTCAACAAAATGGTGACAACATAGGCCATTTCCAATGACCCTTGTAAAACAAGTTTAAGCCCTATTTTTGTTCTTTGGCCATTAATATTTAATTCCTCACGGATGTAGTGAATTTCATCACTTGTCGTGCACCTTGATTCTTTCAACAACCTTTAATGAATTACTCCAACCCTATGTTTTACAATATTTGTATTTTGGCAATCACATAGATCACAATAATAATTTTGGGATGCCATGGTCGTGGTTTTGTAACTATTGGAAATACCTATTCAAAACAATTAAAAACTTAATGAACCAAAGATGAACTATGGATTAATTTTGAATCTTTCATAGGACCTCAAGGGAACTTTTGAACATAAAGACTTAAGAAAAGAATCTTCTTTTGTGATACTTGGGACCAAAATTTCTATCGATATAAGTTTACAAGTTAGTACAACAAAACCATCTGAATAATGTTACAATATGAATAAATCGCCTATTGGAAACAAACAAACTAAAGAAGGAAGAAGAGAAATGGAAATACAACAAATTGAATGAACAAAACCCCACACATTTTTAAATCAATTAGACACAATTATAGAATGAACCATTCTCCCTAAAAATAGGCAAACTAAAAAGGGGAAGAAGAAAAATGTAAAAACAACAAATTAAATGAATAAACACCTAGATTTTTTATTATGACCATTTTTACACTACTTTGGATTCTAAATTATAGCATGTTTGAAAAAAATACAAACATACAATATATAATTATTGATAAATAAGTTCATGGCAACAACACCATAACTTTTGATTTCACATTGTCATAACCCTAGTTTTGGGCTCGCGATCAAAGCAAAGGGTTGCAAGGTTACATGCCAAAAGGGAAGCCTTGGAGTCATGTCGCATGCTCCCAGGATTGAAAGAGAGTGTGAGGGAATAAGCCCTCACACTCCCAAGGGAACTCTCACTTTGGGAGTTGGAATCCTAGTGGACTCCTAAATGTTCAAAGAGCAATTGCAGGGGTTAAAACCCAATGGATTGAAGTATTATTTATATCATTGGAAATTTATTGAAATGTAAATGTTTAAAATGGGCTCGCATGACCCATTTGGACATTTGAAACACAAGTTATGGCCAAAAGAAAGGTCGAAAGTCAAATTAACAGTTTGACTCCCGACCACTAAAAGTCAGGAATCAACCCGATTTACTTGTGTGCATGTGACGTGTGACATACCGTTGGAAAGCTCTCAACGAGGGATACAACTTTGCTTTAAACTTCATCTCAATCTGAGGTTTGCACACGAAGTTATGGGCCCCCAAAGTCACGAGAATCCTAACTTTGGCAATTTTGGGACTCCCACTTGGGAATCCCGGGACAAAATGTCATTCGGATGTGAACCTCGTGAAGAAGCACAGAGTATACTATAAATGGGGAAGGTGGTGGCTTCCCCCAAGTCCGGGCCGTGGTGAGTCTTGTGAGTCCGAGTTGCCCATGGCTCATCCTAGCACCAAAAGTGTTCCAACTATGCACTAACCACCTTGTGTTGGTTTTGTGCAAGCCCGTGTGAGTAGGTGAAGCTTATCAATTCCTCATAGTCCCATCCCAGAGCTCCAACACACCCCTCTACCCCTCCAAAGTGCTACGAGCCAAGTAGCGTGCCCCGACTCCTTGCTCTTTTATTGTTTTCAGTTTGGGACTCAAATTTGAATCCCTCAAGGAGTTGAGCGCGTGTCACACATCATGTGACCAAGAGAGGCTTCAATTTGTGGCATCCATTCTTAAATATTGAAGTTAGAACATTCAATGAAGTTCTAACACCAACATTAATGTTATCACAATTCATTTAAATGCAATGTGCCATTAATGTTTAATGAAACATGTGACAACCCAATCCTTTGAAAAAACCATTTCGAAAGTGTTCTTTTGTTTGAATAGTTCATTATATGCCTAAATCCTAAAGCCTTGTAACCCTTTACAAATGCAATTGTCTAAATTTACACTTATACAATTTCCATTTCTATAACCAATTTAATTACAATATTTTACAATTGTTGGTGTACACTAAGCAAAAAAGGTCATCACTAGAGGTTGTGAGGTGTTTTCCTTTTACCTCTTTCCTGTTTTATTGCTTTCACATGACCTGCAAGCATCATTAATGGCACAAGGCATATCAAACTATCTTTTTCAAAGTTGTCTCTTTCATTGATTGTTGGATGGAGGCTATGCAAGTGGTTATGGTTGGTTAGGTCCCAGAAACTAACTCAAGGGATGCACTTTGGACCAAATTGTGCATAAACAACTTTGCCCATCTCTAAAAATAGTTATGGGAAGAACATTTGAATACATCCAACTACTTTTGGAGATGGGCAAAGTTATTTGTCCACAATCTCCAAGGCTTGTATCATGAACAAACCACCTTATATGAGATCATTAATAATAGATTGCATATGCAATCATAAAGATACATTTGTAGATTGACAAATAAATGGGAAGAAATATTGTCAGGTTAATCAATTCAATATGGTCTAACTAACATCACATACCTAGATAAGGTGATAGGCCAAGTATTCAAGTGATCTTCACATAGCTACTTTTGGAGATGGGCAAGGTTGTATGTCCACAATTTATTCCACAATGCATCCCTTGAATTGGCTTCCCAAATTTAACCAACCATAGTTAATCACATAACCTTCATCCAACAATCAGTGAAGGAAAGGGCTTTGAAAGACCTAGCTTGGTGTGTTTTGTGACATTGACAGTGCTTGTAGGCCATGTGAAGGCAAAAAAACAATAAAACAATAAAAAAACAAAAGGGATGTGACAAATAAATGAGAAGAGAAAAAACAAACATTTTTAATTGGTTCAATATGGTCTACCATTCACATACCTAAATAGAGCTTTGGTCCAAGCTTATGTTTGTAATCATAGCATTATTACTCATTCAAGCCAACATGTAGAAACAAAATATGAATTGAACCCCAACACCAACAAAATATATGCACACCAAAACATAGCCATTCCATACTACAAATAGCTTGCCCAAAAATGATTCATGGAAAAACAATGTTAGTAACAACATTAATGAAACATGGAAACATGGAAGATAAACATGTTGAAGCAACAAACATTGATAAATGAAAATATTTGTACATGAAAAAGGTTTAACAAAAGAAATGATAATACTTGTATAATGGAACACCATTCACAATCTCAAACCAAATGGTGTATCTAGATGGAAAAGAGAGGTCCCAATTGTTAAATAAATTAAATTTCTTTCATTAGATCCAACAACCTTCAACCTTCCACTCAACTTCTTCATGGCGGTCTTTATCCACGAAAGCAAAAGTTACTTTTTTTTCTTGAGAACCTTGCACAAAGAAATCCAACTAATCTACAAGCCTTTCCTTGGATTTTCCACAACTAAACCCTATTACTAACCACCATATTGCAAATTCTTACCAAGATTATAATCCATTATTTTCAACTCTAAAAGTTCAAACCTTTTATAATTATACAAATTGTGGATTAAAAATACCTGCACCACATACATACTCAAATTAATAACCAAAATCCAATTTTAACATACATTACAAATATAACCATTGCAATAAAACATAATCCATATGTATAATTCAATAATATTATAATCATTTTGGTTTAATCTCTTAAGTTTTCACTATAATTTCAAACTCTTTCTACTTGCCCTAAAAAAACATTTTGTCTTTAATGTTCAATACAATCCACACATCAATGATTACCCCCACCACATTCAAAACAATTATGATCCTAATTTAATAACCTATGGTCATGCACCATGTGTAAGTCTTTCAATGAATCAAAGTGAAACACATGGAAACTATAATAATATTGGATAAACCATATATTGAAAATAATAAATTAAATATGGTTGATCTGTTTCAATGGACTAAGATGTGTACATGTGGCTTGTACCTTTCAAATCATTTCCTCCCCAATCATGTGGTTGGATACTAGCCCCTAAAATAAAACCACACACAACTTGGAATATTTGTTTATCCCATTTCTCCAACGAACACAACCATGTTCTTTTAGGAACGCAACCATTTCTTGGGTTACATAGTTGGATTCTTCAAGGGAACACAACCATTTCCTTGGGGAATATAAACTAATATTCCTCAACAACTTGATTTCTTCTTGAAGCACACAACCATTTCCTTTGGGAATACAAAAACAAATTCTTCAATAACTTGATTTCTTGATGAACACAACCATTTTTCTAAAGAGGTTGCGTTTTCTAAAGAATAAAACCATGTTCCATAGTTCAACACATTTGTCTTTAGAAAAAACATTTCCCTAAAACATGACTTGCTAAACGAAAGCAAACATTTCCTCAAGAACATGGTTACATTTCCCCAAGGAGGTTGCATTTTCCTAAGGAACACAACCAAAAACTCAAGGGGTAGGTCAACACGTTTGTCATAGGAAAAAGGAATTCTTTGAAAAACACAAGCATTTCCTTATGAACATGATTGTGTTCCTCAAGGAAAGACAATTCCTTAAGGAACACACCCAAGGAATTTCCCCGGGGAACACAACCATGTTCCTTAAAACACAACCATTTTGCATCAAAAACTAAGCTTACATTTAATTATATGTTACTTTTAGTGTTTGATGAATAACACATGGTCACTAACAAACTTGCCTCCTTTGGAAATTGACACCAAATGGGTATATAAGAAAAAGGAAACACCTACTAAATAACCCTTAAAACTTAAAGTTAGAATTGTGATGAAAGGTTATGAACATTGTGCATGTATGCTTGCCCTTATTGTGAGGTGAAACACAATTTAAAGAATCATTGCCTTGTTGCTAACAAGTGAGACTTCATTCACATGGACACAAAGATTTCATTTGTCAATGGGGATTTTTAAAAAGATGTACAATTTTCAACCTTGCAAGTTTGTTGCTATAGATCTAAAACACAAACTCTACAAGTTTCATAAGGTTTTCTATGACCTTCAACAAGTCTCAAAAGCACGATACAACAAAATTACACCATAACATATAATACTATTATGAAAATGGTATATTATTAATCCTTGTCATCTTTGTTGATGACCTAGTCATCACAAAGGAGCCATATTTCAAAAATCAAATAGTTTTAAAAACAATCAAGTCCAATAGATTTTACATGTCCTTTTGGTCTCTTCAACTATTTCATTTACTATGGTGTCGAGTTTCATCATAACCCTTGGAGCATCCTCATGTGTCACAAGAATTTTATTTTGAAATGTCTCATTAACATCAAGATGTCAAATTTTAGGCCTTCACTTGTCCCTTTGCTTGAAGGATTCAAACTATATCTTGAGATTTTTGCCAAATACCTTGTCATTGGTGGCAAAATGCATATCACGATCCTTAATCAATTTGACATATGCTTTGCTATTAGACTTGTGTTTCAATTCATGCAATCCCCACAACAACCTTGGTTGAATATTGCCAAAACAAATTTTCTGCTACCTTAAAAGCACCATCTATCTCATAGTTGTTTGTTTATCAAAAGAGGTATAACTAAATCAAATGGTTATCTCAATTTTGACCATGTTAGTTAGTTAGATGAAAAGAATCCCACTATAGTATAACCCTTGGCAATGGCCTCATTTCATGAAAATAAAAACCCAAAATGTGTAGCCAAGTCTTCCATGGAAGCTAAATACATGGCCTTACAAAATCAACATGCATAATAACTTGAATAAAAAGATTGCTCAAGGAAATTTCAGGATGAAATGATGCACAAATGACCATCAATTGTGACTACAAACCTTCAAACAAGGTGTATTCATAGTTGGTCTATTTTGACTAGACCATACAAATTGGCATGGCACAACATTTCATCATAGAAACACAAAAGGACAAAAAGATTTCGAATTTCATCAATATCATGTTATAGTATCACTCATACCATACTTAGACTTATGTTTGGCAAATATCGCCAAATTAATTAATTTTATTTATTAAAAAAAAACAGGTCTGACAGCCCAAATCTAAATATTTCAAATTTTCAACAATAATCTTGAAATATGCTAAGTCTATGACTAAGTGTCAAAGTTATGGTGTGTTTTGAGTTGGGCTTGATTATTTAAAATTTCAATAAATGGTTCTTAATTTTTGATAAATGTGGGGTGAGAAATTTGCCAAATTTTCAGTATCACAAAATTGAGTAAAAAAAAACCTCCTACTCTTAAAGAAATTATATGATTTAAGAAATGATATGATTTCTTTGGTTAAATAAGTTTTAAATTGGCAGAATGTTGAGTAGGCGTGTTGTGTGAAGTTCGAAGTTTTGGGTAGCTGAGGAAGCGCCCGTGGAAATATCGGGCGAGATCTCCGCCGCTCCCAGTGGAGAAACCCTAGCCATAGCCACGCTCGCAGCTCCGCGCATGCCCCAGCCATGGCCACCAAGAATCAAGCGAGACGCATACGATGAAGGAGGACAAGGGGCGGCCGTTGCTGCAACGTTGCGGTCGAAAGCACCCGGTACACACACATGCATCTTGAACATGGCTTTGAACTTTTTTTAGTCTACATTTGCAGTTTTGATTTTGAAGCACTGGGAGCATGAGGGTTTGAATTTTGAACGTTTTCGCTTTGATGCAAGTATTTTTTGGTTTCTCTTTCGTTGAGTCGGTTGCATGGTGGAAGTTTTGGATTCCTTGACAGGATTAGTAGTGTGTTTCAAAGGGATCGGTATTGCCGTTGCTTCGAAGTCGAGATACGGAAGCTCTTTCGTCGGACCATGTGGTAGGGTTTGAGTCAGGAGCAGGGTTTGTGTTCAGAGTGGGAAGAAGAAACGTGTTTCTAGTATGGGATCTTTGGAGGAAAACGCTCCTGCTGGGCTTGGCCAGGGCATAGAGACAGTAGACGGCATCCTGAAGGAAGAGATCCCGGTCGCAACTTTGGAGAATGGAACGAATCCCATGAAAGACTCAGCCAACGGTTTGAAACACAACGACGGATTGGTTACATCTCCTACCTCTAGTCCGGCCGCGATTATACAAACGGAAAGTGCCGTAAAGCCCAGCTTGAGGAAACGCAAGCCCATCTCGCTGCCACTAGAAGTCGGGACCCGAGTTCTTTGCAGATGGAGGGATGGCAAACTGCATCCGGTGAAGGTTATAGAACGCAGGAAGCTATCTACGGGCCCTGATGATTACCAGTACTACGTTCACTACAACGAGTTCAATAGGCGGTTGGACGAATGGGCGAATCTGGAACAACTGGAGCTCGAATCTGTGGAGGCTGATGCAGATGAGAAAGTGGAAGACAAGGCAGGTGGCTTGAAGATGACTCGTCATCAGAAGAGGAAAATTGAAGAGACACATGCAGAAGAGGGACATGAGGATTTTGATGCAGCAAGCTTAAGGGAGCATGAGGAATTCACCAAGGTCAAGAACATAAGCAAAATTGAGCTTGGCAAATATGAGATTGAGACTTGGTATTTTTCACCCTTTCCGCCTGAATATAGTGACTGTAATAAGCTTTTCTTTTGCGAGTTTTGTCTCTCATTTATGAAGCGGAAAGAGCAGCTTGCAAGACACATGAGGAAATGCGTTTTGAAACATCCTCCTGGTGATGAAATTTATCGCCAAGGTTCACTCTCCATGTTTGAAGTGGATGGAAAAAAGAACAAAATCTATGGCCAAAACCTGTGCTACCTTGCAAAGCTGTTCTTGGACCATAAGACCCTGTACTATGATGTGGATCTGTTCCTTTTTTACATTCTTTGTGAGTGTGATGAACGAGGCTGCCACATGGTAGGCTACTTTTCCAAAGAGAAACATTCAGAGGAAGGTTATAATTTGGCTTGCATCCTCACCCTTCCGCCATACCAACGCAAAGGATATGGCAAATTTCTTATTGCCTTCTCGTATGAGTTGTCAAAGAAAGAGGGCAAGGTTGGCACACCAGAGCGACCTCTTTCAGACCTTGGGTTGCTGAGCTATCGTGGATACTGGACACGGATTCTGCTTGACATCCTCAAGAAACATCGGGGCAATGTATCGATAAAGGTAACCTGCTGATTTTTCTGGGTTGTTCTGTAGGGAATTGCATCTCTGGCATGTGCCATTTGCTGTTTGTCTTCTGCATGGTAGGGTATGAGAATAGTCATTTAGATGGTCTCTTGTGGGCACATGGGCACCTTTACTTTTGCCTGGAAATTGCTTCAATACTGAGCATTGAGAGTGTGATCTCTGCTCTCAAGCAGTCAGAAGTAGTCTTCTTATGTTTCATGTCCCTGGGTGCAGGAACTAAGTGATATGACTGCCATCAAAACTGAGGATGTGATCAGTACCCTCCAGTCACTTGACCTCATCCAGTATCGGAAGGGCCAGCATGTCATTTGTGCTGATCCAAAACTCCTGGAGCGTCATCTAAAAGCAGCAGGCAGGGGAGGTCTTGAAGTTGATGCTTCCAAACTCATCTGGACTCCATACAAGGAGCAAGGAGGTTAAGAGGCATCCTGTTTATGCTTTTTCACATGGTATGGAGGCCAATTATTTTTGGACAGGATAGTGTCATTGTCTCTGATAACCAACAGCAGTCCCCGCAGTTTCCTCATCCTTGAGTTTTGGCCTGGACTATACTTGGTGATGCACTGCTGCAACATTATCTGGAAAGGAAATCAGAAGTCAGGTACCACTGTATGCACTTGAGAAGTCTTCAACATACTATGGGCTTCTTTCAAGGATGATGTGGTAGGTCACATGATGACATTAGGACATGAACCAGCTGAGTTAGTGCAGATAAAGGTAGACACGGATTTGCTAGCAGGGAGATCAGAGGATGGAATCTGCCACATTGGCAGAGGGTGCTGTTGAAGACATATTTCTTGGTTGAGCAGGGTCCTCATTCTCTTCAAGTAAGTGTTTCCTGGTATTCCTACTGTCCTCACACCCTCACCATGTTCTCTCTTAAGGACTCCATGCATCCACATAAGAGCAGGTCCTCTTTGCTTCTTCATTGAGCTTTCTTTTTCCCCTGGCCATGTGATGATTGAGTTCCTGAAGTGCTGAATCTAGTTGTTTTAACACAAAGCATTTTCACCATGTTGTGTGAGCAGATGAAATGTGGATGGTGGCAGTGAAGGGATGCTCTACGCATTTGCAAAGTTGCAGGGTATGAAGGATCTTGTATAGTCAGCTTACTTTGGAATGTGAACTGCACTGTAAACTTCAATGCAAACTTTTGTGGCAATGATCTTCAAATCTAATTCTATTGAGCATCTTCTGAAGACAATTAAATGTGTAATGTTTCAAATGCCAAAGGCAAAGGCATGGAGTCCTGTATTAAGGATAGGATCATCCAGGTAGTAGAAGGAAGATCCTAAATATCACCAGAATTGATATGCATTGGAGATAGTTTGCAATGAGAGAGATTTATCCTTCCCTCTATAGCCTTCTTAAAGATCTTATGCTTCTGATAAAAGTTGTTTTGAAGTTCTATCTGCTATAAGTAATTTAGCTATTGTGTTTTGCTTACGCAAAAAGATCAGTCGTAAATCTCTTGCATAAGATTTTGTGGATGCAAGATGATTAGTATCAGACTCTGATGACTTTAGTTGCCTTCAAACACAAACCTAGGAACAAAAGGTCCAAGAAATGCAGCACAGTTGTTTATAAAAAGCTTTAAGTCAACTTCTGACAATACTGTTTGCTGGTAAGGCTTTGAGATATATAACACTTTCCTCCTCTGTGAATGCACAAGACCAAGAAGCAAATCTCCAGAAGAAACTAGAGATCTGTGAACCTTTGTGTGTTCATTAGTATCAACTTAATGGCTAGTCCAAGAATGTTTCATGGCAATTCTGATCCTTCAACTACACTTTGTTGAAATGTTACAAAACTAGCTGCAAAGTTCTGAATGCACATGATCCACAAAGTACTGTAGCACTTGGCAGCTTGAGAACTTGGAGCTTGACCATCCAGAATCCTGTACAGCTAGAAAAAACTGCCATGACTGTACTGGCATATCGACCAGAAATTCAATGGAGCATATTGCTCATGCTTCTAGCCACAGATGCTAGATGAATGAGCTACATGTTCAGGTGCATGTCTGACCATAGGAAAAGGAAACCTATCAATGTGGTTTTGTGTTGAGAAACTCCACAGAAAAACCAAATGATGTATCATTTCTAGACAAACCAAAACAAACAAAACAATTACTGTAAAAGGTTTGTCATTGCTTTGCTGAAGATTATGAGGAATCATAACTTTGTGTCACTCATGAAGTCCCAGACTTTGTTACCTTTGTCATCATTGGCAATCACTCGGCTGCTATTACTCCACAAAGTCAGATGTCATTGCTCCACAATGACTTTGTCAGTTCCTGTAGTTCCTGACAGTGGGATGTAGATAAGTATACAAAACTCAGCTCAATAAAATTGGATAGAATTAAGAATTAAGAGCCATAGCTAATAGAAAAAAGCCACAACCACAAGCAAAATCAACTCCAACTTACAACAAAAATCAAACATACCAGATAATAGAGAAACATCAGTAGTGCAAGAGAAATAAGACCATAAATCCACATCTTCTTGCACAAGTACTGCCCATGGAGGACAAGCAATTTCAACCACATCAATGGGCAACAAAACTACGAAGACAAAGAGAACTCCACAGGCTCAGTATCCAGAAACAAAACGTGCCTTTTGATTGAAGTGTCCAGCAAATGATTCCAGTGGTCAATTTCCACCTCTCATGAGACTGCTCATCAGAAAGAGAAGCAATTGTAGCAGCCCAACCCTTTGGCAAGCTGCTGCAACATGCCATGAAAACTACACTAGTACACAGACTTGTGATCCAAACAGAATTGTGGATATTCACCCACATCATGGGGATGACCTGCATGCTGAGCCACCCAGAAAGAGCACAACCCCTACTCACACAGAATTTCAGTCTATCTTCTCTCCAAAGATCTCCAGTGCAGAACCACCCTTCTCCTGGTCACCATCTCTTGGAGAGGCCAGAGGTTTGCACAAAGGCTGTGAGAGACATTGGCATAATAGTGTGCACATTGTGTAGTGAGAACTCACTCCAACACACTTGTCTCACCAATGAACACTGTTTTCATACAAAGAGAAAATGAGGGAGTCACCTGACAACCCTCCATATCAAGACTTATTTAAGCTTGAGACAAGTCATCCTCCAAGAGGGTGTCAAGATCAGCCCCATCTTCCTCTTCTGGGTCCTCCACAATGCGGTTGCTTGTCTTGTGCAACTGTCTTCGCACAAGCCTTTCATACACCCCACTTTCTGCAGATCATCAACAACACAAACAGCTCAGCAGACTATTGCCATAGGTACATGGCAACCCAACCCACAGATCTTAGACCATCAACAGCAGCTTTCAAACAAAGATAGGAGCATTACTAACAAGAGTAGGTAGCTTCCGAGAGAAAATTGACCAACTGACACTCATGTGTTTTAATCTCTACTAGATCAATTTATGTATTTGACGCAATTTGTTTGGTTATGTGTGTTTCATACGACTCTTTACGTACTATTATATAATGATGGATAAATGGTATCAATAACAAATATGATAAGACAGTTGTTGGAATCTTGAACAACTGTCATTGCACTGAGCTGAAGTTATCAAATTTTAGATTAAAAGATATGAAAGGACTGGAGAAATGTCACATACTCCTCTCCAGAAGCTGCTCATGTGTCCCCTGTTCCACAAGGGAACCCTTGTCCAGAACTGCAATGTTATCAGCATTGCGTACAGTAGAGAGGCGGTGTGCAACTAAAATAATAGTACGACCACCCTCTCCAATGAGCCGATCCAGGGCTTGTTGCACTAATGCCTCACTCTCCGTATCCAGTGAACTTGTTGCCTCGTCCAGCAGTAATACCTTTGGTCGCCTCAGCAGCATCCGAGCAATTGCAATTCGCTGAGTTCACGTAGAGAGCACCCATCAGAGCCCAAAATCCCCAACATCTCCAAGCACTTCCCACTGACAGATACAATCAGCTAAGGCTCATGGATTGCTGAGGGGAAGGAAGAGGCACCTCATACTTCAAAGTCCTATGGAACACAAATGTGCTCATTACAAATGGAAACTCTAACTAAATGGAAATCTTGTTGCAGAAAACTCTACAAAAGTAACTCCATAAAAAAAGCCATGATGAATAGTACCTGGCGCTGTCCACCAGAAAGTCGAACCCCTCGCTCCCCAACTCGGGTTGCATAGCCTTCAGGAAACCTCGATATAAAGTCATGAGCATTGGCATACCTGGATAACAAGATGCAAGTGTTATAGAGAGCTCAATGGTTACCAACTCCATTCTAGAGTTTCTCAAATACAGCCAGACTGAAACCAAAGAACCAGAGAGACAGGTGGTGACTGCTGTGTGAAAATTTCAAGTCAGTTTACAGGTGAATTCTTCCAGAACTCACCTGGCAGCCTCCTCCACATCCTCAGGATGATAATGTGGCAACCCATAGGTAATGTTCTCCTCTATTGAACATGCAAACATTTGTGTGTCCTGTGCAACCAACCCCATGTGTTTGTGGACAGACTTCAGATTAAGGTCTCGTAAATTCCAGCCATCCAGTAGAATACGCCCTTGTGTGGGATCATAAAACCGCATAAGCAAATGCACAATGGTGGACTTGCCCCCACCACTTCTCCCCACCAGTGCACAAACTTGGCCTTTATCCACTTCCAAGTTAATCCCACATATGACTGGATTCTGGGGACGCATCTGGTAACAGAAATAGACGTCCTCAAGTTTAACCTCTCCTTCCAAAGAGGAAACCATAGTCCCAGCATTTGGATCAATGTCTGGGAGTGCATCGACCAATGACAGAACACGCTGGGCTGCACCTGCTGCCCGTGTCAGTGACATCAACACTGACATTATACCTTTGTATGCTCCTTGTATTTGGTTCCAATACAACTGGAATGTGATAAGCTTGCCAGCTGACAGCCGATTATTCATCACCAACACTCCTCCATACCTTTGCATACAGGCTTCAACATTAGTGTCTTTGAAAGGATTCCTCAACTGACTTCATGAAACCTCTCAATAAACGTCCTGCAATACTGCAGCTGCCTTGTACTATACCAAATCTGACTTCAAATACTACTGTTTCAGCATCTTCTCAGCCATAGAGTAGGATCTCTGTACAGTAGGAAACAGGTCTGCTGAAGAGCTACTCACCAAAGAATCAGTACAGATGCACCCAAATCCAGCCAATCATTAATAGCAACAGCTCCAGCATATGCAAAAGCATCTCTCACTCCCTTTTGCATGGCAGCAAAGGTTTTAGATTTGAAACGCTCAATCTCCACATCCTCTGTAGAAAAGGCATGCACTGTACGAATGTTTCCAAGAGCTTCAGCAGCAGCAGAATTGGCCTCCGCAAGCAAAGCATAGCGCTTGCGATTAAGCTCCCTGGACCATCGTGAGTAGACAGCAGTAATTTGCATAATAGGGGCCATGGTTGTGAAGGCAAGCATGCTCAGTTTCCAGCTGATAATGAAGCACATCAAAAACCCACCACCAAGGGCCAGAAAGTTCCGCAACAATGCTGAGAGCATCCAATTCACTGGCTCAGCCATCGAGGCCACATCATTGGTGAGCCTGGAGGTGAGCTGTCCAAAAACACCCACAATGTAAAACAGTTCAAGTCTTGAGAGAATTACAAACTTCCACATACTTCAGGGCACAAGAATGTGGCATCCAGATCCAACCAGGCTTGACTAACTCAATTCATGAGTTGACCTGAAACCCAGCAATCCTGTCTAAATTACTGTAAATGTGCAATCCTACTGTACATTGCACACACACTCATACCTTGCAGGAGGAAATCCCAAGTAGGCATAAATGGAGATGAGTATGTCTTGCTCTGGTAGATGAAGCACAAAATAGAATGCACTTGGAACACTGTTTCTAGCAGGAAAGTCTGTCCATTTCTTGCCTGGAAATGTTCAAGCTACATATTTTTGTCTCAGTTATGAAGTAGCATGCACACCTCGCCTGAAGTAGTGCCATCGAAGTATGCAATGTCTTGAATAATGATGCCAGTAAAAAGTTTGTCCTGCAAAGTTTTCAGCACACGCTTGCCAACCACTGCAAAGCAGAGATTACGAACTGCCTCAAACAGGCCTGTGACTAAGCTGAAGACAATCAGCAACACCACATCCCTCTTAAACAGACCTACTGCCCTTTGTATCACATGGTCCAGTATACGACCCTGCAACAGCAAGTCAAGATGAACATCACTTCCAGTGAACAGCCAACAGCAAGCCAGAAAAAATTTCTAATCCTTGAGTTTTACATGCTAGAAACATAGACTCATACTTAACACAAAAGTACAAAGACAAACTCTCCTGTGCTCCCTTTCATCTGATTTCTATGAAAAGCAAGTGTTTGGTTCAACTCCTAGTCACAGCCTGCTCATTCCATGGAGTCACCTCCTTGCAAATGTCCTCCTATTGCACTTACAATCTTGTCTGCCTAGATTGCAAAAGAAGATTGAAAAAGGGAGAAACATCCCACCTGATAATTGGGTAGTATCAAGCTGGAGAAAGAGGATACAGCAAGACAGAAAAAAGCACAGGACAGCAGAAGAATTTCCCCACGTGCAAGTGATAATGCACGCAACAAGTAGCTTGTCTGGCCCACCTCAGCTTCCTCTTTTACTCCTTTGTCCCCTCTCAAGGCACCTTCTTGAGAACTTGGTTGCCCAGTGGCAGGACCACTGCCAACCAGTACACACCCACCCACCACAGTTAGGATTATTGCTTGACCAAATCCGAAGGTTTCTTGAGTTAATACAGATTTTTCCTTTCACCATGAGGCACTTTTGTGTTTGTTTTAACATTATAAATGCTTCAATCCACCATCCTGATCATCTTCCATATAACTCAAGCTCAAAGTGAAGGGGGAAGGTCTTGTTATTACTCATTAGCATGGATGGCAATTTGGGAATCACGACGATTACTGGCAGCTCGCTTTGCCTCCAAAAAGAGGGCACGAGCAAGCACACGATTGGAGTCCACAACACGTGTCACTGTGGTACTCTCTGCATTTATCCACAGAACAGTAGAGCCCATCAAAATGCCTTGCCATATTTCCGCGCGCACATTGAATAACCTATGCTGGACATCAAAATAGAAACCCACGCACTTGGCGCCCACATATGCCTGCACTCCACATTGTCATTTGCAACCATCAAACATCACACAATCCCAAGGGACAGTTCACCTGCATTGTCCTGGACTAGACAAGAAAGTAGTGGCAAAACAGCAGTAGCAAAATCACAGGACGAGACTACATCATGAAACTGAGATGAGATACACACAGAGGTCTCAAGACCACTCTCTGAGAGACAGAAACAGAGACAGACAAGAGATAGACAAAGGCAGAAAAAAGAAGCAATATGAAATTTCAAGTACACCCCAAAGTAGCATACAACTTCAATGGCCAAGGAAGGTCATACCTGGAAGACAGTGCAGAGCAGGAAAACAACAAACAGCAGTACATCCTTTTTGGAGGAGCCAGAAAACCACTCTTCATAGATAGTAGTAGGATGCTTTGCAGTCTTTAGGTCCTTCTTTGGCAACAATGGCTCCCTTACTCCAACACTTGGATTGCTATTACCTACAGTTCCTCCATTGGTCTGTGGCTTCCCATTAGTGTACACATCTGTGTTTGGTTGCACTTTGCCAGCCCTCACCTTCTCTTGCACCCTCTCCTTGGTAACACCCTCACTCCAAGCAAGTGAACTCCCAATGTAAGCCAGGCCTGAGAGACTTGCCAAGCGCAAAATGCTGAGTAGAACTAGGTCCAATGTATCTGTAGAAAAATGTGAAAGCAAAATCCAGAACCCTCGCAATGTGAAATCATTGTCCGCACTCCACAGATGCACGGTGGTGAACAAGAGCTGCAAACAATAGCACATCAAAGGCAATTCTGAATTGAAACAGCTCATACTCTGAACACAGAAACAAATGAAGAATAAATATTTCTGCAGCAGATAGAGCGAAGTTGACAAGCAAATGTTTCATAAGCCTTGCAAATGCAGCTGCATGACAGCCCATGGCATGCACAGGAAGCATCCATGGTCACTGCTTGAATACACCTCCAAGGTTTATGATGAGATGCATCCCCCCCCCCAACCACATCTTGTTTCCTCCCAAATTGAGTCCACATATCATCACCCACCCAAAGAAATGTTCTTCAAAGAGCTGCAAAATTCTTCCTTCCTCAAGTGCCTGATCTTTGCATTCATTCAAGCATGCAGGATAGGGTTTTCATCCCCAGCTCCCTCAACTCCCAAATGCTGATCTAAGCATATCAACACATACCGAAGCAAGCAATAGGTCAATGCTGAAGAAAATAATCAAGAGCGTGATGCGTCCTTGTCGTTGCTGTCGAGCTCGGTTCACATTAGTGGTGCCCAGAAACACAGGAGTCTCGGGCAAGTACCCGCTCTTCTTCCCCCCCATCCAGCAAACCAGCTCACTTCCAGATCACCCACAAGGTTGCGATTGTCCCTAGGGGAGGAAAAAAAAAGCAAAGCCAGCCAGTGATTGATGAGGTCATGATTTCTAAGAGACAAAGTCTTCAGAAAGCCATGGGCAATTATATCACATGCGGGGCGGCTTCAGATCCAACACACTGACACTACTCAACAAAATCTTCTAGAGGCAGTCGAGTGTTTCTAGGACCTTTGACAAAATGGTGACAAATCAATCATCTCTTTTGTTCGTCTAAAACTAAGCTTTGCATCTCACAAACAGACACCACATATATGTATCCCACAAGAAAGCGAATACTAAATCGTGAACATGCATTCAGCGACTAGTAATAGGATACCCATTGCGAAATCCAGCGTCAAACATAGGTAGATGGTCGATCTCATGCACATTTCGTAGAGAAAATACGCACGAAACTTATTCCAAAAATGCATTTCATTCGCGTGAATGGAATCACCTCGTCCGTTCCTAAAATACTAGGAGTTTCTCTTTCTTGTCAAAGAAGACGAAGAACCTCGAATCAACCAGACCAACCCACATCTGTAAAGACAAAGGGCTTGCACTCTTCTGTCAAACACTTGACAAAGAGCCCCCTGCACCAGATCCAAGGAGATGGGATGATGGCGCTCACCTGAATTGATCCAACTTCTTGACAACCGATTATCCCAAACAGAACCTGCAATGTAGGCATAGACAACCCAAGGACTGGCAAAAAGGCACAAAACCCAAAAGACAGGATTCTCGCGAGGAGAGATGCAAATACAACGGAAACCCCCACCCCCAACCCCACGACCACTACTACCGCTCCCTGTCTGCACCAACTCCAACGATCCACCCGCGTCTGCCGATCATCAGCAACCCAATACGTGAAATCAAATTCGGCAACAACAAACTACACATCCCTTCTACAGATTCTTCTTCTACATGCCTCCAGCGATTGACATTCCCTCCTCATCCTCCTCCTCCTTCTTCTTCTTTCTCGTCGGACAGGGAAGATGACGACAAAGGAGAGACAACCCAAGGATCCAAAACTAGGGATGAACAAACTAGGCATACAAAAAAAAAGCTTGATGGGTGGATTGCAGGAAGGTAATCAATAAACAAACATCCAGCTATCACTACAAAAACAAAAAACTTGAAGAAGAAAAGTTCAAAACTGCGGCAGCAACAATCTATAAGCTATAATCTTAGGGACGACACTAGTATTCTCCCCTCTTTCTGCTGCTACTGCTGGTGGTTGTAAAAATAGGGGTACGAAAATGACACAAAAACAAAAAACCATGATACCAACTCTTTCTGACAAAATGATTTATTCATTCCCCCACTTCCCCCCCTCACTCATTCATTCAAAGCCACCTTTTGACGAAAGAATGAGTCAAACTTGTGTAAGCCCAAAAGCATGATCATGCGAGAAGCGGTACTTTAACTTACCCTCGATCCAGTGAGCAGTAGATGTATGTATTTGTTCTAACCATGCAAATCGCAAAAGAAAGAACCACTCTTCCCGAGAATCTAACGACCTAAGAAGATGAAGATGAACAAGAAGAAGACTGCATCAAATGCTCGATCGAAGAATCTCCGACAGCACACGCACGCGGCCAGAGTGACGACCGACGGACGGAGGAAGAGAGAGAGGAACTCGGGGAGGGCAGCGGGGCAGGGCGGGCCCGGGCCGGGTGAATTTTTCACACCCGTTGTTGTGTCTGCAATGGTATGTAGATAGAAATGGAAATCTACCTACATAAATTAATCTCCCCAAAAAGAAAATCATTTTTTTTAAAAAAAACCTCAAAGAAAACTCTTTTGCTCTTTAACTTAGGAAATTTTTATTTTCTTTTTTTTTAATTTGAGGAAATTTTTGAAGATCCAAATGAAAGACCTCTACACGTACCTTAGTACCTAGCTTGATTAGGTGCTAATTAATTTATATCTTGGAATTGCTGAAATTTTTGAAAATTATCTACTTGCAATAAGGTAATAATTTGTAATCATCTTTGAAAATATGAAAGAAACTCTCAAACACATTAGATTCACTATTTCATATAATGTCGAATTATAAAACATTGTTGTTTTTACTATTGAATGTAAATGAAATGATTTTTAAAAAAGTATTTATTAAACACCTTGCTACCAAACTAGGGATAGGTACTACCATAGCAACCCACCAACCAAAAGAAGTTTATTTTCACAAGTATAAAGATTCAAAGTTTAATGCAATTTTGCTAATATTATTATTGTAACGAAAGACATTCAAGGATTAGAAAAAGTGTTAAATCATCTTTAAAAGGATGATCCTCTTAAAATAAGAAAGGTCCCTTGTATACATATGTATTGTGTAATATCAAGCTATTGATATTAATGTACACAACTTATCACATTGCTATAGCAACTCCTTGATTGGTTGCTAGGTTTGTTGTGTAATTCCTTAGCATGTTTTCAACTTTATCATAGTCTATAGTCTATGCACCGGCCTAGAAATCCAAAGCACAAAAGTGATAATGCAATTGATAAAATTGTGAAAGCTATGATTGATTAACACAATGCATCAAACATTTAAATGCCTAATAATTGTAAGATTGAAACTTACAAACATTACTTTTGGTAAGAATGGAGTTCTTTTAGGTTAACCAAATGAAATCTTTTAGATGTTTTTACTCACTTGAACTTTGCATTAGAAAAACATATTACAATTTTATTAATAATGTAATCAAATGGTGTTCATCTAGCAATTCATTCAATCACCAATGACACCAAGAGACTTTTATTAATAATTTAATCAAATGGTGTTCATCTAGCAATTCATTCAATCACCAATGACACCAAGAGACATGACAACACAATACAAAAAATAAAAAGAATACAAAATTACATGATCATATGATTACAATAATTTCAAAACTATATGTGGTAAACACATTTTGCAATGTATCAATTGCAATCTCTTTAGGTATTCAACTAACATAGTACTTCATTAGCATCAATACCAAGGTCAAAAACTCCAAAATGAGTCCTTTACTTTATGTGCAAAAAGCAAGATTCAAAAAATGTTGGAATAAACAATGTATGCAAAATGATAATCTTTTTAAAAACAAGTTGAAATTGCACCCCAAGAAAACAATGATCACAAAATTAATAATTATCATTGATTGAAAACCTTTCTTTTTCAAATATATATGATTAATATGAATTCCTCATTTTGATAAGTTCAAAATCAATTGACTTTCCATGTTTTCATTTATTACCTCAAAAAGTTGACATGATAAAGTTTGGAAGTTTAAAAGTTCTATAAATTTACATGATATAAACACAAGGATTAGTCATTAAATAAGTAACGTATTTAATTTTTTAATTCAACTTTCTAATGTTCCATCAAATCACCAAGTTTTCAATAATGTACTCGCAATGATATGATGTCAAGAACTAAAGCTCTAAATATTTACAAAAAATTCTAGTGAATAACATTTTTGAATAATGTTCCAACAACATCTCGACATGTTGCACATAAACCTTTTGAATTATGGTGTTTGGATCCACACACAAGTATTTGCAAAACCTTTTTACCTACTTGAAGCAATATAATTAATTTAATGTTAATGCCTTTAAACAATTCCCATAAACATATAGTGTTTGGTAATTCTAAAGTTTCAAGAAGAACCTTTGATTTTTGTTCCTAACCTTTTGAAAGAATCAATTATGGTTTGGATTTGGTTTTTTTTCCCCCCAAAAATGTGACCTAGTTCCAATTCATTTTTTAAAATTTAAGGAGCAATTTCAATTCCAATTTTATTTTATTTTTCAAATTAAACAGCTAGTTCTAGTTTCAAGTTCCATGACCTTCAATTTTGGGTAACCTCCAATTCCAAGATTCAAAACACCAAAATTCACACTTAAAAAAACCAAAAGTTTTATTCATAAGGAAAAAAGAATTGAATCTTACTTCTAGTGATAATTCTACAAATCCTAGAGTTGGTCATCAAATTATTAAAAAACAGGGATTAGATAATGATTCCTTCTCTACAATTATGAAACGAACCACTATTACAAAGGTTTGATGATGTCAACTAATACAAAGTAACTTACTAAATGAATTTTTAAACTATGTTAATAGATACTTATCCCCTTAAACCTTCGCTTATGCCCCAATTTTGTACTTGAAACACCCCCATATACACTCATATTCCCCTTTCCTTCCATTAGCCTATATTGAAAATCGTGAAAAGCAATGTAAGAATACAAATTCTATTTAACCAATGAGATGATGAAACATGGACCCAAGAAGCTCAAGGTTTTATCTTTTGGGGAAGGTAAGGGCCATTTGGATTATTTGATTTTTTAATTTTCTCAATGCTTTTCCCAATTTATTATAAATAACACCACATTTTTATCATGTATGTTTTGCCTAAAGTTTTTCCTTTGTCATAATAGGTCGACTAAAAAATAGGCATTCCATCTTTTATTAAAAGTTTTTATTTTGGGATTCTTCAAAGGTTTTCTTTTAATGTTTTGTGATGGGCCAATCAAAATGGCTCATTACAAAAACAAAAAGTTTAATTTGGGAAACACACCCTTAAAAGTGCAAAGTCCAAAACCATAAATAAAAATAAACAAGAGGAGGATGAGAAAGATATTTTTTCCGTCATCCCATGCCCCAAACCTTAATTCACTTACAACTAGAATTAATTTTTTTCAATTTTTCATTTTGGTTTTGATTTCAACCTCATTTAAGAATCAAACACATGGTTTTGTGAAGGACATGAAAAACCATGAGAACAAAGGTTAAAGGAGAAGTCTAAGTCTAATTTTCAAACAAGGAACAAAACAAGAATATGTCATTCAAAAACAAGAACACAAAAAAGTTAAAAATAAGAACACAAGATGTGCAAAACAAACATGAAAATCAAAATTTTTTATGCTAACATATGCAAACATAACATAAAAAGAACATGACAAGGCTATGATGTAAAATTATGCCTAAGACTAATGTTGAATAAATTAAAGGAAATGAAGGGTCCTATTCCTATTTATACCCCTTTGGGGACCTAGTTCAAGGAATCTTCCAAAAAGGCTTTTATGTGTGCATTTAGTAAGATTTTTTTTGAAAACCTTTCTAACTGAGAATCAACTATGAATTGACTGAAACTTAATTGAAAGTTAACTCAGACTTAATTAGGAATCAACTAGGAATTAATTACAACTTAACTAAAATTTAATTAACTCTTAATTGAAACTTAATTGAGACTTAATTGGGATTTAACTGAGAGTCAATTAAAACTTAACTTAAATTTATGGATGAATTTCATCTATTAGAATATGGTGTCTAATGTTCACATTCGTCACAGGTTTAGGCACCCACAATTTTATATCCAAGCCATAAACTTAATTTTAATTCATGTTCGATCTAAAAATCGGGCCTAGTTTTAAGTAGGTTCCAAATACTAATCGAAACCAAAACCATTTCCCTATTCAACAATATAAATACCTAACCAACGTTTATATATATCCCCTCTTTATGAGGTTGCCATTGAAAAGGTGTACATTGTATTAGAATGTAATTTGGTGGTCCCCTCAATGGCATATTTGTTATTTCTTGTATGATAAAGTTGAACATGCTTGCATGACACATTAATTAGATGCTTAATTCCCCAATTGAAATATTTATATCAACAATGGTGATTGGTCACACATGGACAAAGCAAAATGGGATGAAAGTTCCCATGTTATGTCTTGAAGTGGACTTGTGGGACTACATTTACATCTAAGTTTCATGCCAATAACCTCAACCCCCAAGGTAATGCACATGCTTTCAAATATAAACAACATGATAACACAACAAGGAATTGAATTTAACACCCATTTTTTTATTGCCACCCATATTTATAGGAAAAAATCTCCTCCCAAAAACCTAATACAAATCCCATAGGATACAACACAATGCCATTAATAACCAATATATGATATGATGTAACATTTTTCATCAATGCTTGAAATCAAATGGATAACTAGTCTTTTGGGTGGTTGAGATTCAATTATATTATACCATAATGTTGGTCTAAATAAACCCATGAGCCATTTGTAATGCATCAATTGATGTTTGAATCGTATATGGACATGGTTCAAGATTATCTTTAATCATGCCAAGACCCATAAACATTTATTGGACCAACATCATTGGTTGGGCACCAAAATCTAATAAAACCTTTTTAAAGTAATTTTTTTGTTAAGGTCATTTTTGTTAAGTTGAAAAATACTTTCCTTTACACACCAAAACCACTCCTAATGTCATCGATAATTCATCAATGGCAAATCAAGTTGGAAGGTTAGATAATTTAGTAGTTGAAGCTTTCCATGAAAAATAAATGGATGAAAGTACACTACAATGGAACAAAAAGAACATTTCATACAAGTCCATAATTGAAAAAAATACAATGAATTTTTTGCCAATTTAAAAATGTTAAGGGGAAATGGATGGTAAAATGAATTAGTGGACATTCATAATAAATTAGTTTGGGTAACTATAGTATTATTTTTCCTTTATTGATTTATCAAAAAAACAAAAAACTCCAAATGTACTAATCACAAAAAAAAGGACATTGTATGAAAGTTCACCTTTTTTACTTATGAAAGAATTGTTGAAATCAAAAGGAAAAACACATTTTATTTTATATTTTTTTGGATTCATCTATCCAATATGTACACACAGTTTTTTTGTTATAAATACATCTTGTGGTCCATTTGATGAGTCCATTCTAAATGAATTTTGGAAACCATGTCAAAAGAATTGTAATATTTATGAAAGTCCTTTATGAATTGGATTTCAAAAAATTCCATGAATTATTTACATTGGGTTTTGATGCTTAAAGTCATTAAATTAGTATAAATCCCATTCCATTATTTGCACACATAAATTGGAATGAATTATAATTGAATTTTTCAAAATTGCTAAAACATTTTTTTTGTTCCACCTTAATGTGCTTCCGCTTGAATGTCCACCTTAAAATGTGTTGCATTGTAGAATTGTTTATTCTTAATTCTTTGTAACAAATTTGATGTTGAATCCATAATCAACCTTGACCTTCCCCATTCTCACATATAGTTGCTGCAAATAGAATAATGGTTGCTTGCCACACCCCAAGGGCTGCCATGTTTAAGGCTAAAAATCTATTTGTGGATAATCTTTTTTTTTCAAGCATCTACTTTCTATATCAAATTTGTACCATTTATTTCCAAAATTGGAAATGAACTTAATATTGATGATTAAAATAGCACCATGAGTGTAAAATTGATGAAATTCATGTTTATAACACATCTAGGTGCTTTTGACCCTAAACTTTATGAATTTTGAAAATGTGTATTCAAAAAATTTGTTCATTTTGAAATGTTAAAGAACATAGAATACACATAATATATATGATATAGGATCAAGATTTGCAAAATTTGGAACAATACACCAACACGTGAATGTCACATGTCAATTGCATTCTTGGTATAGGACTTCAACCTTGGCATCTTATGATCATCATATCATGTTTCCCTTTAGGGAATATGCACTTGGCACCTAGCTTCCCTTATTGGAGATAAGTCCTTCATTAATTCCATGTGGTTTTGGGGCATATAAACTCAAATGTGTAATTAGAGTTGATGAATTCACTTCACATGGATTAAAAAAAGTAACATGGTGTTTTTCCCCAAAGCACTTGCATCATGGGTGATGTGAATGGTACCAACAAATACAACTTCACAAAATAATTTCAAAAAAAATTTGATCTAAGGTATGTGAACACATTTGAGGAACTTAATATTGCATTTTTCTCCTCTAGTTTCTAGGTTATCATGCTTATGATCAATTCTTTTGTTCCAAATAAATTGATATTTAGTAATGGCCATGACAACATTTTGGCTTTACTCAAGGCTTTGTTTATGGCTTTGTCACTGGCTTAAAAACCACTTCCTCTTTTGTTTTTACCATTAATGTTGGTAGATTTGCTGGAATGATGATTTGGAAATAACGAATATACTTATCATGGATGCTAACATTGGCTAATATCACCATCGCCACCACCATCATCATCAGCATCACAAGGGATGGATTTAATCCAATTTTTGTCCATAATGGATGGAGTTCATCCACCATCAATTTCTAATTCACTTCTAATTTACTTTTAGTTCGTTTTTAATTCATTTGCATTTTAGAAAGGTTTTTGATAAAATTCCTTAGACAATGGGCATATGGAAGTTTAGTTCCCAAAGGAATAAAAGTAAAAATAAGACCTTCCATTATTTTTAATTTATTCAACACCAATCTAAAGTACGATATTGCATCATAATTAACTTTATTTGTTTCATTTCGTGTTTGTGATTTCATATGTCATGATAATAAAATTTCATTTTCACTTTTGTCTTACATACTTCATGTTTTTGTTTTGATTTTCATGTTTTGTGTTTAGAATTACATTTAAACATATTTTCTCCATATTTTTTATTGATTTTTGTGTACTTTGGAAATCCCTTTATCTTCATAGTTTTTGTGTTTGTGATGGTTTGAATAGACTCCCATTTTATTAGCCTACATATATTATTGTCATCAATAATAACCATTTAATTTTTAGTCACTTCCTAAGTCCATTGCACATTTTCAAAGTGCTCAAGCATTGGCATCATTGGGATGTGTTCTTGTAACAACACCCCAAACAATGGAACCATGAATTAGTCTTTTTGATAAGTTTGATCAAACATGTTCAAAGTTTCAAAAAAATTCCAACCATGTGCATTTGGTGAATCAACTTCATCCCCAATCATTACCCAAATGACCCAACTTAAATTGATTTCATCAACACATTGTTACTAAACACATTTCTAAAGCGATTTGCACCTTTATTGGAATGTTAACCTCCATTTTAAAACAATTTTGAAGCATTTGTTGAAAAATTCAATGTTGTTTTTGGAGATTCAAGCAAAGAACACTTGTCAACAAACAAGTTGTAATCATTTTGTTTAAAATCATGTTCAATTGTTGTGTATTCATTTAAGTTTAGTCAATTGGTATGAAACATATAATTATATGAAACAACATTCATAAATCAATTTTGAATTTTGATTATGCATCAATGTGAAGGAGTTATTATTTATCATGCCAAATCTTACAATATTGAGTCATGTGATTGCACGAATTGTTTAATGTGATAACAATTTTTTTGAATGTAGACGAGATAAACATTAAAGAATATTTTTAATTTAGAAAATTTTCATGCCCCTCATGCTTAAACCCTAACCAATGATGTTTGCACCAAAATACTTTTATGCAAATTGACAATACATGATTCAAGCCACTCACATGGAAAAAATATATACTAACATGCAAACAAATATTGTTTGTATTGTGGAAAACTAGGTCACATAGTTGACAATTGTTTAAGGAAGTGAAGTCAACACACAATGTGTGCCACTTCCTTCACCACTTTACATCTTGAAAATTTGGAATGAAAACATGTAATCTCAACTTAGGGACCTTAAGATTGGACCTTAATGGATGATGAAGTCAAAATGATCCCAATTTATCTTCAAACCAAACACCTTGTTTCCTATTATCAATCACAATCAAATGTAACAATTTCACGACAATGAAGACTCAAACATTATTTGATTTTGTATGTTGTTTGATGTTGGTGCATCTACATGTTTCATTAACAAGGAGTTGGTATGACAACATAAGTTGGTAGCCTTAGTGAAGAAGAGCACATAGTAGCAATTGAAATCATTAATGATCAAAGTCTTTCTTCAAGCCCTATGACACATGAAACAAAGGTGTTGAAAATTATCATTGAATCGTACTTTAGGAAAGTTGCTTTCAATGTCATTTCAGCCTCAACAAACCTTATCAACATTGGGTTACTTTTGTTCACCTTACATAACTTGTGAGTAGATTGAATATTAAGATTTTTCATTTTAAAGCATCAAAGGAAGAAACATTAAAATGTAAAGCCCTTCCCATAAACATGTTTGGTGAACACCATGATTATCCCCTAGGTGCACTTGAAAATGATTTAAAGAATGGTCAATGTGTGCAAAACTTCAAGCATGATAAAAACCTTGGTGGTACGTAAGGATCTAAACATTCAAGGCTTTTGTTTGTAGGAGCAAAAAAATTCATGCAAGTTGTGAAAAAAGGAGATCCATTTTTAATATATGTTATTTTAGGACAAGATCTTAAGACACAACATCATGAAATCTTTTTGTTAGTATCTAAAGACTAAAAAGATGTTTTGGAGAAAAATTGTGTTGACACTTTATTTAAACATTGGCCATATGATTGTGTGACCAACCTTGAACAAGTCATCCAACCCCCATTCAGACCCATTTACAACTTATTACAAAACAAACTTGTTGTATTTCAAGAATGCATCAAAGAAAATCTTGAAAAGAGTTAATTTGACATTCAAAATTTTTAACTTGTGCCCCAATCTTATTTGTTAAAAATGATGGTTTTTATGGATGTGTGTTGATTATCATGGACTCGATTGGCTTACTATCAAGAATTAATGTTTTTCACATATGATTTCAAGGTTGTTGGATTAGTTAAGTCACACCAAGGTGTACACCAAGATTGATCTACATGGAACGTACAATTTAGTGCATATCATGGAAGGTCATGAATGGAAAACAACATTTTGAACACATTATTTTGAGTATGTTGTGATGTAGTTTAGCCTTTCCAATGCATTATTTTTTTCAACACCTAATGGATGATGGGTGTAATCACGTTAACATGTACCATAACAAATGTAATTAATATTTGGTTTTTCACGTTTTAAAATTAATAATAATAATAATGTTGCATATTTCTTATGATAATGTTTACAATATATTATGGAAACATGTGCTATGATTTGGAGTGAATTCAATGAAAATAAAATATTTAGAAATAGGGCAAACCTATCCTTGGGTGGTACCACTAGGAATGTAACACCCCAAAAAAATTTAATCCATTCAATTCTAGAACAACATAGGACTCAATTTAAAAAAACATTCATCTCAAATTTCATATCAAAATATTATCCAAAATATTTTGTAGAATTTGAAATTTCAATTATATACAAAAATTTAAATTTACATATTTCAAATAAGTGATCAAGGAAAAGGGCTTAAAATGGTCATTTTTAATTTGATGAATAGATAATGAATTGAAGTAATCATATTTTTTTGAAATTTGTTTTGAAGGTCAAGATTAGGAAGCCTTGAATGGCCATTACATTCATGTTTACAAATTTGTAATAATTTTCATTTCTTTGTTTCAATCAACAATTTGGGCCATACCATAATGACTATAGTTAATATACCAAAAAAAAGGTTTTTGCAATGGTGGAACTTGACATTTAATGATAACAGTTCAAGAATTTAAAAAACACATGTTAATAAAAACATTTCAAAAACACAAATCCTTTACTTGTGAAACCTATGTAAATGTCTACAACTTTTCCATAATGAATACATAGTTGGAGAATACAAAGCCCATGTGGTGTAAGTCAATAGTAAAAATCACAAGTTAAAAGATTACATGTTTTTTAATAAATTAAACTAGGTCCACCTTTCCTTGAATTTTGGTGAGGTGGTTCCTAGTGGTACCACCTAAAGATGGATTTGCCCAACACTCATAAAACATTATATCCACTGTTTTTAAAATAATATAAAAATTCATTTTGCAAGGAGATTCTTGAAACGTGACATATTTTGAAGAAGATTCTTTGAACATATCTTGACATAATATTATAATGAAACATATTTTCAAGTCGTAGAAATTTTTAATGGGGTTATTCTAAAAATATTATAAGATAAGTAATCACCTAAAGTGGTGGGTGAAGTTTGTGTTGGATTGAAAATAATATTTTGATGGTTTCATGGTTTATTACATCAATGACATTTTCATTTTCTCAAAAAACATGGAGGAACATGAACATGTGTGAGTTGTTTTTGGACAAGGTTAGGGGAATCAAATTTTACACCAAATTGAAAAAATGTGAATTTCATCAAATCAACACATAATCCTTTGGGTACATAATCTTTGGAGATGGTTCCCATATAAATCTTCATAAAGTAGAAGCCATTGTGGAATGGGCTACCCCAACTTTTATTTGTGATGTTTAATGTTTTCTTGGATTTGCCAACTTTTATTGACATTTCACTGCACATTATTCCATGATAGTGCCCCCTCTTACTCATTTGACCTAGAAAGATGAACAAGTTTTGTCTAAGTTGAAACTAAAATTACCTTCCATTCTTTGGAAACACCCTTCACAATTTTTGATTCATGTGAACCTTTTGAAACCATTTGTTTTATAAACAATTTTTTATGATTTTGCATTAGGTGTTTTGTTTTCACAACTTGAAAAGGATATTTTTCATCTTGTTGACTTTCAGTTTTTATGTTTTTTCTATTGATATTAACGATGATACTCATGACCACAAAAACTATTGGTCATCACGAATGTTTTTGAAAAGTGGCATCATTCACTCTATAAAGCACAACATGAAATCATTGTGTATTCCAACCATAAAAACCTCCAATATATTTCATGATTACTCATGTTTTGAATCAACATTAAGTTTAATGGACATTGTCCTTGTTTTGATTGCAGTTCGTAATCACATACCATCTTGGGTACTAGTAAGGGAAACTAAACACATTATCCCATCATTTGTGCCTTGCACCTAAAGAGGGAGATGTAGCCTATGATCAATAATGTGATATCATTTTAAAACCTGAACACTTTCAATTTCAAGCATTGCTAGTAACTCTTGATGACAAAACATTTTTTTGTTAGGCTTGTGAAGATTTGAAAGAATATCCCCTTGTTATTGGCATCAAAGGCCAATTGAAAAATCAATATCAAATTCAATTTTTTTCAAACGATCATGACAAGATCAAGTGTTGGGATTTGGCTTTTTACACCATGACAAGTTTTTGTACATACTTGATGGCCCTACTTGGCTCCAAGTTTTTCAATTTCAAGTATGATGTTTTGCCTACACACCATTTTAAATTTAACAAAACCACAAAGTTAATATCTCAAGATTATTCGTGGCCACATTTTTGGAATTATATGAAGAGGTTTATTACATCATATGATATTTGTGCTTGAACAAAAAACTCTTTGTTGTTGCATTCATGGATTGCTTCAACCATTACTAATCCTTAAATTATTTTTGTCATTAATATCCATGCATTTCATCATGAATCTTCCATCTTTCAATTCATATAACATCATTTTGATAATGGCGGATCACTTAATAAAAATGATTCACTTAATTCTTGGACCAAAACAATAACTTGGGAAAAAAAATTAAACTATTTTTTTATCATGTTTTTTGGTATCACAACTTCCCTAAATACACCATTTTTAATCATGGACCTCAATTTACATCCAAGTTTTGGAAAAAACTCTTTTGAGGTTTTAGGTGTGAAAGTGAAATTATTGTCCTTTTCCACCCCCAAACAAATGGGCAAACATAATGAATCAACCAAGTCTTGGAACGATATCTGCACTAAGTGTAATCAATTATCATCAAGATAATTGGTTAAACCTTTTGTCCACTATAAAATTTGCTTATAATAACATAGTGCATTTATTAACAAAGAAAATAAATTTTCTACAAATCACAGTTTAATTGTACTTTATGTTTGATATCTTGGGTGTGAACAAAATCATGAATCTTATATATAGTAAAAGAATGAGCCAAATGGTTCATAGACATTCAAACACAATTCTTGTGTAACCTTGAAGAAGCACAAATTCAATATAAGCAAAATGATGATGAATAGTAGGAGGAACAACCGAACTTCAATGACAAAACATCAAGCATTTGAAGATGTGGATGTAATTGCATTGCCATTCTTGGGGCACTCTTTTTTCATGTGAGGACTTCCACAACTCCAACACATAACCTCTTGGCCTTGTTTTATCAAAAATGATAGGAAAGGCCCATATTGACCTCCCTTTATAAACCCCCTTGGCCTTCCCACTTTGGGTGACTATTAAGGCCACCTAATGAACTACCAAGTTTGGAATGGAAATATGTAAAAACAAGAGCTAACATTTACTTCTATAACATGGAAAAGCAAATAGCTTAAGTAATTTCCCATCAACTTAGTAAGAATTCACAACAAAATTTCAACAAAAACAAATTTGAAGCAAATACAAATTCAAAAACATTTTACAATAAGGAATAAAAAAATTACAATGATTGGAAGAAGCAACTTAATCAAATAAAAAAATACACAAGAACCTTTGAAACTTTAGATTAAAATATTCCTTTTTTTGCTTATTGGAATTGAAGGCCTTAAATCACCTATGTAGCAAAGTGGTGGAACATGTAGTTAACCAAAAACAATCAGTTCTAAAAATAACCCCAAAAATTTAGTAATAATTTTTTATAGACTAAATCCAATACATGAAAAAACTAGTTAAACTGTACAAATTTGGTTATTTGTTTTAAGTATATTTTCTACCTTCAATAGTGGCCACTAAATGTTTTTTGTGGAATCTCTAAGATGTTCATGGTGATAACAAGCTTTCTAACTTCCACCATAACAAAAATCCCCTACTTATGTTTTCCACACTATGGAATGTTTCTTCCAATGTGGCACGACCTTCATGATTAATGATGAATTGAAGTTTTGAAATTCTTTGCACTTTTTTCCATAAACATGTACATTGCACTAATTATTGTTCTATGATTTAACATCATCATTTTCCTTGGCAAACCATGCCAATTGTGTGTACGTAGTGCATGGAATATCATCATTTTCCTTTTGAAAATTAAATATTTTACATTTGATTTTTATCAATGCCCCCATCTTCCATTTCCAAAAGTTGTAAAACTTGTTCCCATAGCTCAAATGTTGATAGATCAACGAATGGTAGCAATGGCACCCAATGTTGGTTAGGAAATTCATGATGTAAAAGATGCGGTATATAATAGATCCTTGTGAGTCATAACACTTGGACTCTCGTTGGATGAATTTTGTTGAATATTGGGAAATAATGTTAGGTTGGTTGGGATTTGGCATGATTGCCTCCCAACATTATTGCCCCTTTCTTGAAAACTATCATGAGCTCTAAACGTCATGTCCAATACAATTCCACAACCTAAAGTTCTTGAATATCAATTCATCCCATTCAATTTTCATAGGATTATAATGTTCCATGCTCCTAATGTTGAGGTAGGAGCTCAAATGCCCACCAATGCAAGGATAAAATGTCAAATTCATTTGCTTCTTGGCGTGTGTTACAACATTAGTTTTGGGTTTATGATCAAAATTTAGGCAAAATAAGCGAATTAAACTAGGAGAATGTTTCAAGACTTAAACAAATTCTCAGAAATGTTTGAAATTTAAAGTGTAATTTATAATGATTCCCAACATTCCCAAGTGGATCCCCACTTTGGGATTTGTGAGTTTCAAAGTGTTTTGAAATTTAAAAACAAGGCTTAAAGGACCAAACCTTGTCAAAATTGGAATTTTTAGTTCATTGGAAAGGTCTTGAAAAATAACATTCAAAATGGGGTTGCATTCCCCACATTTGGAAATATGAAACACGAGTTGGGTGAAAACATCTTAATGTCCCCCAAAAATGTAATCACAAATATTGTTTTGTGGCATTTGGTTTTTTTGTTTGTGAAATGCATTTCACAATTGAAATATTCATTAGTTTGGAACTTGGGTTAATCATTTATATTTTAAAAATGTATTAAATGATGGAAAATTAAAAAATTATGAATATACTAAAACCTAGATTGTTATCACGAGGTAGGCTTGAAATAGCTTATGTATATACCATAGGGTAGCCTATATTTCCTTTAAATAGCCTATGTAGTTGTAATTAAATAGGTTTTATGTAAATAATATAACCCTCAAATAAGGTTTAGGTGGCCTACATATCCCCATAGTAGTGACAATCTAGCCCCTATGTAAGTTTACATAGCCCATATGTAGGCCTATGTTGTTATTAGGTAGCCTTTATATAGCCCATGTAACCCCTATGTAGATTTATGTTTTCCATAGTTCAACCATTGTTAACATAGGTAGTTCCTAACTAGGTCTTTATGCAACATGGGGAGGCCCTAGGTAGCCTATATAACCTTTAATTAATAATTTACATAGCACCTAGGTAGCTAACATAACCCCTAAGGTGGCTTACAATACCCCTAGGTAGGTCTACATAGCCCTACTTAAATAAGCTTTAAAAGCCTTTGGTAACCATTCACTAGGCCTATGTTGGCACTAGGTAGGTCTTTAAATAAAACATAAATAGACCTATGTTGACTTTAGGTATACTTAAGTAGGCCCTAGGTTAACCTAGCTTACCTGGGCTTATATAAATCAAGGTAAGTTAATTAAGGTAGGTTGAGTAGGCTACTTAAGTAGGATAAAAACAAAGTTGGTACCAAAAAATCAATCACAAAAATGCATCTCACAAGGATGAATTCATTAATTAATGAAAGTTCAACCATTGAACCAAAAAATTAGTCATGGAATCCACCCATGGAAATTGAACCCATTGAACCAAAAACTTGACCATGGAAATGCATCTCAAAAAAAAAATTCACCCATGGAAAGTGAACCCATTGAACAAGAAAATAAAATGTGGAAATAAATATCCCAAGGAGGAATTCACACTTGTAAAATCTAGCCACTAAACTAGAAATTTCAATAATT
>Ga0209208_10000666_pt1 | contig 45718 bp, 31 predicted proteins | sample S1TSphfallax_3_FD_187694 | JGI IMG/M metagenome (GOLD analysis project Ga0209208, IMG submission 187694) | Host-associated microbial communities from peat moss isolated from Minnesota, USA - S1T2_Fd - Sphagnum fallax MG (SPAdes) (version 2) | ecosystem: Host-associated > Plants > Peat moss >...
TTATCCTTTGGCAAAATTAGGCCCTACAAGTCCAAATTTAACATTTCCCAAGTTAGATTTAAGACTACTGTAGTTGAACATGTCATGAATCTAAAGTACGCACCTACCAGCTAAGTACGCACAAACCACGCAGGTTCAAGTTGCGTACTTAAGCGGGAGACTACTGTAGTACTACAGTCTACTACTACTGCATGTGTGGAAGTACATCCCCAGGATTGAAGTGATTTGCCATTCTCCTAGAAACTACCAAAATGGCGGCTTTCAGTTATTTTGGGTGCAGTCACTTGTATAATCTTGTATGCTATTTCAGATGTAGCCAATTTCAGATGGGATTCACATTGCGGTTTCATTTATTTTGGGTGCACCCACCCACCAGTGTTTGTTTTAGGGATATTGTGATGCAGCCAAAGTGGCCATCTTGCAGAAATAGTGAAGTTCATCCCTCTAGGAAGATTGAGTCGAATCTGGCTATAAAACGAAACAAAACAAATATGAAGTACACATATTTAATCATATTCTCTAGAAATATGACAATTTTTCTCTGCTTCTGCTGATTGAAACCCTAAAAGATCACTTCATTTTTTGAAAATTTGAAAATTTCTTTGGCTTTTGAAAGAATTTTGCCAGTTAAGAAAAGGCTGCCAACCACATGCATGATCTTATATAAGGAAGATTTAGCCAAATCTGGCTATAAACCAAATATGAATTAATAATTGTCCTTTTATATTTCTGGCTACTTACTAAACCGATTATAGAAATATGGACACTTCTGGGAATTGAAACCTTAAAAGAACACTTCACTTTTATGAATTTGATTTTCGACCAAATCTCACAAGTAAAGAAAATGCTCCCAAACACTTGCACGATCTTATATGAGGAAGATTTAGTCAAATCTGCCTATAAACCAAAATATGAATTAAGAATCTTTAATTGTCCTTCAATATTTCTGGCTACTTACTAACCTGAATATAGAAACATAGACACTTCTGGCAATTGAAACCTTAAAAAAATGATTCACTGTTTTTTTAATTCGATTTTTGACCAAATCTCGCAAGTAAAGAAAAGGCTGAGATCCACTTGTATGATCATATGTGCTATGTCAGGTGTGGCCAATTTTCAGATTGGATTCGAGCTTTTCTTAGATATCTAATCTGAGCAAGAAGATTTCTGATGAGTGGCGTGACATTGCAGGAAGGTGTCTTTCATCAGCGGCCTTTCGCATTTGGAAGTTCGCATTTGAAGAAGCCTCTGTAATGTCGGAGGCATGTGTAGTACCTACGCACCTACCAATTTTCCAACTCTTACAACTGGCACCTGAAGTAATTCACAAGAATTCTCTCTTCTATTTTGTTGCTGATCATCTCTTAGAAGCAGGGATTATTTTTGTGGTGAATTTTCGTCACTTGGTGGAAAAAAAGGGGCTTTGAACTGTCCAAAGGATTTTTTTTTGAGGAAAAAAAGGCCCAAAGTTGCAACAGTTTGAGAGAAAAAAGTGGAACTTGCCATATTTAGATCATATCTTCTTGTCTGTCGGCGGTCTATAGTGGCGTCTGAAGAAATCTTTACTTCAGTCTGTGACCTCTAGCCAAATTTGGCTAAGTCCTCTTGTGGATCATCACTGGGCCACATACCTCCCAAAATTGAACAAAAGTAACCCTGCTTAGAAAGGTTGAAAGTATTGAAGGGAACATGAGATATTGCAAAGGGATCAAACGGGTGAAGTATTTGGGTCATTAGTCAGTACAATGTTGTAGGCTTGACTATGTTTTGAGGTTATATCTTTGTAGCAAGTGGAGAATGACATACTTCAAATTGTTTATCAACAACTGTACAGAACTGGTGTTTAATCAAAACCCAAAATGTTTGTTCACTTCTAGATCTTCAATCCACCCAATAGTGTTCTGTTAGTCACCTATATGTTGTGAAGACTAAAGATGAAACCTCCAGATAGGATGCACATGTCCAGAAGTCAGTTGGTTTATTATTACATCATTTTGGTGTAGTGGGATATTCAAATTTCAAATTTTATTTTTTAATAAAACAATGAATGCAAAATCTCATAGCTTGATTGGTGGAACAGTTTGGATCTTGCATTCTTAGTTGTTGGTTGCAATGTAATATAATTTTAGGTGCTAATTGAGCTCATTCCTCCAAAGTAAGGTCTCCTATGAGGTTTGAGAAATACAGATTCTAAAAAATAAAATCATATTGTTTCTAATTCAGAATCATTTGCTGGAATTCCAATGATTCTGAATGTAGAATACCAATGTTGGCCTGTTCTTGGTTTTTTACAAGAACTGTCGGGTTTGGGTCTAGGGTTTTTTAAAAATGGAAGACCCTTTGATTTTGGGTCTCTGAAATATTTATAAAAAATAATAGTTGCTAGGTATGGGGCTAGGTCAAATTTTCTTGATCAATAATTCTGGGTTTGACAAGTTGAATCTGTATAAGAACCTTTGGTTCTGGATTCCGGCCAAGGCCAGTTTCAAAGTTGATTTCCAAGTGGTTTTGATTTTTTTGGATTATGGTGTTCCCAAAGTGTTCTCACCAAGTTCCCATGATGTTCTGATTGAGTCTTCTCAACTTCCCAATGAGTTCCCAAAGTTCCCAACAGCAAAAATTGAGAACAATTTAACAAATAGTTACTCAACATTGATCTGCCCCCCCTTCCCGAACTCTACTTATTTGGGCCACTATCCAATGTAAGGAACAATATAAAGAACATCACAACATATTTGTGAAAAGGTTATTTTAATAATGCGATTGGAGATGCCTTTCAGCTTGATCAATTGATATTGGCCAAACCAATAGACTGCAAGCGTTAAGATGGGAAATACTCTAGAGAATATGTTTGGAATTGATTGAGATTCTCCTCAACACCCAATTGATGCATAGTTTTTCCCTGACATATATGTAGTTTAATATAATTAATACATTTTCTATTTTCATGGTAAAAGTTTTGATCTTAACTATTTATACACGAGTAAAGAGAAACAATCAAATATGTCGTCACAATGTGTAGTTCATGACATTTTATGAGTTGCATTCAACCTACATACCTTCTCCACAATTGACTTCTTCTTATAAGTTACATCTTTTCCTCTGCTAGGGTGAAAAGCTTTCCTGGCGGCCCAGATCCAACATGTTGTTGAGATTTTCGTACCATAGAGCCAATATTTTCCATGCTCTCAGCAAAATATAAAAGCTAGCTGCCACCATCCGGGACTTCTCAGCAGGTGGGTTTTTTAAGGATTTTACTTTGATGCCCATGTCCTAGAGCCCTTTTTCTTAATTTGCGCTTGACCTTCAACTTTTGGCTTGGAATATGGCATGGTGCAACAACGTGTTCCAAATTCAGCATTTGCAAATGCAAATTATATTCATTTCAGCTTATATGCTGGAGCAGCTATTTGTTTTGTGGCTAATTTTCGCCATTTTGCAAAAGATATTTTCAAACAGAATATTCTGTCACAAATTCCCATGTTTTGAAAAAGAAATTCGCCAAAACTAGAAATAATTTCATAAAATCGCCAAAAATCACCATACTTGCCTACATGAAAGGGTGCTTAGGATTTTATATTTCCATATTCTGAATATTGCTAAATTTGGCTAAATATATTATGGACTAACACCACTTGAGAAACATCACAATTTTTTGTCAAGAAGAGTGCACTGAAGTGCAGAAGAGCACAGATGAAACTCATCAGTGTAGCAGTGATTTATTTTTCAATTTTGTGATGTATCAAGATTGGCTATCATCCATCAGATGGTTTAGCCAAATTTGGCTATAAAAATATGAAAATATAAAATCTGAAGCATCCTTCTATATCGTTGGTGACCTACTGGAACCTGATGTAAAATCGTGTGAAGTTTTCTCAAAATTTTGAAATTTGACAAGCAGAAAACCCAAAACACACTCATTTTTTGGCATTTAAAAAAATAAATTCTGCCAAGTAGCGAAAATTCTCCAAGAGAAAAAACACTGCTGTATGAAATGAGTGGTGATTTCATAGGTTTGTGTCCCCAATGTGTTGAATTGTAGAGAAGTAAATGCTTTTGAATGGAAGAGGACTAATCATAACTCAAAGGTACTTCCAAGGTTTGCCCAATAAAATCCATGCAGCAAGATCAATGGCTTCTATAACTTTGAGGCAGAGATTGTTTTCTGGCGAATTTTGGGAAAAAGTTGAGGGAAAACTTGTCTTTTAAAGTTCAAAAAGTGTTCTTTCAACATGAACTTCCTACATTTGTGAAATTAAAAAAAAATGAAGTACAAGGCTTTGAGGTGCCAAAAATAAATACTGGATATATATCTCTTAAAAATTTAACCAACTTCGAAAGGTATTAAAATTTGCAAAAATGAAAAATCATATCTAGGAATTTAGTTCTGTAAAATTTCAATGACAAAAAGCATTCAAGTTTTGACTTGTTGGTACAGTGTATTAGAACCATTGCTTTCTATGCAACTTTCTTTTGCCAAAAAGTCAATAGTTGATCAATTGGCTTGTGCAATACGGATATGTATGAGTACTAAATACCCAAAAAGAATAAGATCCCAAATTGGCCAAATTCTGAGGGTTCTTTGTTTTGTCGTTGCTGATGTGAAAAAATAAAATAAAATCTGATGATCACTACCTTGAACTAATCCTTTCCCCACCCATGTGACATCAGCTTCCACATGCCTCAAAAAGATTGGTTGCCCATAGTAAAACCAGAGTTTGATCCTTGACAAGGTACAAGAATTGGGCCTACATGCAGGCTGGAAAGTAGCAATAGACATTAGTCACCTGCAAGGTGCCCTAAGATATCTTTAGTTTCACCAGAGAACGTGACCTAGCACCCACCAGTGTGCACTGTCAATCAGAAACTCGCATTGACCAGTGTTGGATGACTCTTTACTTTTATGAAGAACCTCCGGCTCCTGTTCTAAAAGATAAAATAAAATTGCCTGGATTGCACTTTCACACGTAGAAGGAATCAGGATTCTAGTTCCATGTTAAATTATTTTTCGAAAAATCTTGATTCTGGATTTGGTTTAGGGTTTTGAAAAGCAGACCTGATTTCAGTCTGGTTCGTATTAACCCAGATTGGAACCAGTGGTTTAATGCTTTGGAATTAATCTCTGATTAACCCCTGGTTCTAGTCACTTTTGATATGGGATTATTATTAAATTTGTGAGAACCAGAATCATGAGAAGCAGGTCAGTCAAAAAAACTAAAGAACTGTATACCTTGATTGGTTCTTCAGTTGAATGTTTTTCAATAACTAGGTTGATTCTTACAAACCGCCCTAAGAACCAAAACAGACAGTTCTGACAGAAATATGAGAACTGCCCAATACTGTACATGTGGATGGTTACTACACAACTAACCACTCCACTATGATTAGTTATGTGACAAGAATACAATGGAAAAAAGTATCTCCTGTCCACATTCTATCCAATCTGCATGGTTGGCTAGTGGGTAGGTGCTGTTTACCTATGGCCAGTTTCACTTGACTATTCTACTTTAATTATTTCTTGAAAACTGGCGTTTAAGTTAGTAGCATCTGAAATGTGTGTTGAATCGGTGGTCTTTTACTAGAATAACAATGAAGAGTAAATAATATAAAAATAAAAAAACACCAGTGCAGAAGGGAAAGGGAGGAAGACAAAGAGAGGGCTGATGTGCAAACTAGAGACAATGCCCCAAGTGAAATGGAGGAAAAAGCACCCACCCAAATACATATGTTTTGACTTGTGTTTCTTGGTAAGTGACGTGTACTTAGTGTCATTGAATGTCGGCCTTTTGGCCTTGGGTGTGAACAGTCTTTTGAGCAATATGTGTTTCAGTTTGGCTTTTCCTTATATTTGTTGGAAAGTAGCATTTAGTAGTGTCATGTTTGAATGGCGTATGAAAGATACCAGGAAACTAGTGTCAAAGTTTTAGGCAGCTTCATGATAACAAGTAACAACTATTCCATTGAAACCTTGAATTTTTGGCTGTTTCTCTCTCTTGACTTCATCAACACATTGCAACAAAAACAATATCATAATATATTAGAAACTAGCTGGTTCAAAAAATCCCTGAATAGCTTACACATGTTTTTTGTTGAGTGCACAATCATAAATGACTCGAGCTCCAATTTGGTGATATGTATATGATTGTGGTCAAAGGTTATATAGGGATAAAGTGAGGCACTATTGGGAACATCTTGAGGAACAAATTGAGAACTTTGAGGGCGGTGGGGGGGTGGAACAAACTGGGAACGCATCAGGAACATTTGCCAACCGGCAATCCTCCATGTGATCGTTTACCAGTCAGTCAACTTTACTGACAATTTTGAACAGGAATTCCGTTAGAAAGAAAGAGTTGCACCGGGGTGGCCTACCACCGTTGCTCGGTGCGGTGTACTAGTGTATTTTGTCGCTCTCTCCCGACTTAAATTGTCACACACGGATGGACCCACCCACCATGCGGACGCCGCGCTTTGACTCCACACGATGGCACTTTTGTAGCTTCCCGTATCCTTCTCTTCTCTGGGTATGTGTGTGTGGTATGTCTCTCTCGGCTACTAGTATCCCCTGTTGCATCCGGGTGCTCCACACTCCTCATACATCAGCTTTTCGTTTTCTTCTTGCCATCTGTTGCTGCAATTTTTGTTGTAAACTACTAGAAATCGTTCTTCTTGTTAATTATACGCAGTTGATTGCAGCATACTAACTAGCTAGTATCCTTGAAGGTATAATACGTGAGTTTCCCTACTTAGATATGTCTCCAGCAGGTTGGATGGAGTTCTACAGCATCCAGGTTCCAAGTTCCAGGTTCCAGGTTCTGTGAAGCATTATTCCAAGTTGCACAGAGTTGTGAAGCATCAATTCGGGAAAAAAATTCATTCGTATAAGATAATTTTTGACACAGAAAGACACGATTCCTTTGTTGCACAGGTTCGAAATCCTTACGGAAACCACGTTGATATCGATTCTAGAGTGTCGGAATCTTAGTTAACGTCCTTTGGGTGTGCACGCTACTGCACCCATGACAGGCTAATTGCAATTTGCTACTCGCTTTAATTGGTTTTCATGATGCAGAATATTCTCAGATACTAGGTCAGGGGTCGGAGCTCTCTCGGGCCCGCGAGTTGAGATCCTGATCATCATTTGAGAGAAGAAGTGGTTTTTGCAAGTGCGAATCGACGGACCGTCAAGCTAGTCGGGAGGAAGATTAATCCGCTTCATAATCTTTTTTTGTTGTTGTTATTGTGATCACGGAATGGAAGTGTGCGTGCCTATACCTTCCTTCTTTGCATGCCCAATATCCTTGGATCTGATGAGAGATCCCGTTATAGTGAGTACTGGCATGACTTACGACCGTAGTAGCATCGAGAAATGGCTCCAGGAAGGCCACAACACATGTCCCGTAACAAATCAGGTCGTCACCAACCATGACCTTATCCCAAATCATACCCTCCGAAGGCTGATTCGAGATTGGTCTGCGGGGAATCTCATGCCTCAGGCGGCGCAGGCCGCCGCAGGCGGTGAAGAGTCGATCATACCACCAACACCATACTCGAAGCAGCAGCAGCTGCAACCAGAAGTTAGCAAATCAGCTGCTCAAGTAGGACGACTGCTACGTTGTATGATAAACAGTTTTCTGCAATATCAGACACTGAAAAAGTTGCAGAGTTTAGCGAGGGATAATGCAGTTTTGCCAGAAGCTGCAGGAGTAGCAGAGCCAGTTGCTGCTGCCGCTGCTCATGGAGATCTGCAGTACGGAGACTTGACAATGGATCATGACACTCGGGAGAACGTACTGAGCAGGGAGTTGATCCAAGCATGTGAAGATGCACTAGGAGCAATAGCTCGTTTAACAGTAAATGACTGCAGTAGTGATAGCAGCTGCAGTCGAGTTTTTGCTGGTGATCAGACATCACTTGCTGCATGTCTACAATGGCTGATTTCCGAGTCATCAGGAAGCAGCTTGGAAGCCAAAATGAATGCAGTTGAGGTACTGCACAAGGTGGCGGAATTGGACGGGCTAACAACGTCATCTTGGGATTATTCTTCCGCAAGAACTGGAGTAATTCAAGGACTGGTGAGTCTTTTGAAGGAGGAATATCTGAGGATTCGTCCCAAAGCTATCCAAGCTAGCTTGAAGTGCTTGTTGGCCCTATGCAGCTCACCGAGGCGGAACCGGATCGTGGCTGTTGAAGCGGGCGCGGTGGGTGCTTTAGTAGAGTTCCTTCCCAACATCAAAGCAGCCAACTGGTCCAAGTGCTATACGGAGCACGCACTTGCACTGTTGGAGATTCTCGCCAGCTGCGCTGAAGGACGCGAGGAGATGAGGAGACACCAGTTAGCCATTCCAGTCATCGTGGAACGTATGGTGGGAATTTCCAGCATGGCCACAGAGCATGCAGTTGTCACACTGTGGGCTGTGTTTTCTGTCTCCTCAGACGTGAGTCGAGCTTCCTTGCATACGGCTTTGCAGGCAGGTGCTTTCACTAAAATTCTTTTGCTACTGCAAAGTCAGTGCACCATGCGTACTAAGGCCAAAGCTGCTGAGCTCCTGAAGCTTCTGGATGAAGCCTGGAAGGATTCACCTTGTCGTCCTAACCGCTCTGAACTGCGTCTCATTCAAATGTTTAGAAACCACGTCGCCCCAAATTATTAACTAGAAACTATCCTGGGCAGTCACAATTTAAATTAGTGGCAAGTCTCTGGAAAAGGGTGAAAGCATGATAATGTTGTAGACATAAAAGTGAGAGTGTTTGTACACTTTTAATTTCAAAAATTTGGTAGAAAATTAATTTAGGAATGTTCCGTTAAGAACTTTGAAACCCACTTCAACCCGAATTTAGTATTGGGATTGGGTGACTTCACAGATAGAACAGAGTTAGCCCACTAGTTCTTTAGCTGCTGGCTTTAATTCTAACTCAACAGCTGATTCAATTGATGTGAAGTGTGAAAGATCGTTGCGGAATCAGTTCTAACTGCATGATACCAGGTCCGAAATTTAGGATTTTGAAGTGTAAATAGATCATGGACCAATTCTTTTGGGATCTAATTTGAAGGCTCCCCATTCAAACATAAACAAGATTTACTGGCCACTACACATATATATTCCATGTATGTGTCACCATTTCTGATCTATCAAATTTTGATGTGACTTTGCTTTTAATCTCAGGATTTGCAAATCAATATAATGCCCTTGCACAATCAAGAAAAAATAATTTCAATGTCTGATCAGACTTGCATCATGACGTTCAATGCAGTAGTTCTTCTTACTGAACTGTGATTTGAACTCTTTTTTCCACTGCCTCGGTATTTCTAAGAGTTTCCACCCACTAATTCTCATGTGTCGATTTCATTCGATTGCATATCTAGTGAACTCCATGATCTAATCAACCAACTACACTAAGAAAGTTCAAGGGAAAAATTCTTGGGGATTAGGTTAAAATCGGAGCTCAATGGAAGATTTTACATCTTTGCATGATCCACTCATCAAGATTTCACATTTGCGCATCAACACATCAAGATTTCACATCTATGCATCATCCTCTCATCAAGATTTCAAATCGATGTTTGCTGCTCATCAAGATTTCACATCTGTGCATTGACTCATCATTCTCAAGAAAAGTAGTAGGACTCCGAAATTGCTATAGGACCACCCAAACATTATCTGTGACAAATGGGCATAACACCTTCCAAACATTATCTACTTCACAATCAGTGATTTTATTGGCCTCGCCTACCAAGGCAACGATATTGTGTTTCTAGATTCATTATAGAGTATAGTAGCTTAATGGATTTTGGCCCCTAGGTAATAGGTCTATTTTTATATGAGGATTTTTTCAAGATGATATTTTGGCTTGTGTTGAAACTTGAGATTAGTTATAGAGTTATAATATCTTGAAGGATTTTGGTTTCTTTTAGAGGATTTTTTGAAGATTATATTTTTGCATGGTGAAATGGGTATTTGAGTTTCCATAATTCTTCTTTTGCCTTAAGATACTTTTTAATGTAAATGGCAAGGCCACAGTGTGACGCACCCCTTGTTTTATTTGGTGGCAAATCACTATTTTGCAATTTCTTTGGCGAGAAATTTACGTGGAGAAACGTCTTTTTGGAGCGGTAGAAGATCTGTCTTATCAGCGCTTTTCCAGGAATGACTCGGCACTTTGACGAAATTAAAAACATGACATAAATATGTAAAACACCTTTACTAGAGATTCCAAACCTTATTATTGGCAATACTGTGAATAATTTGAGTTTAGGTGGCTTGATCTACAGTGTTTCAGCAAGGGTTTTTCCAATTAAATAGCTATTGGGATCAAATTACCCAAGCTCACATTTAATATTCTTTAAACCATACATTGACATTAGGTTTTTGTGGATTGAGTGTCCACAGTAGATCTCCTGGAAAGAAAACTTTGCAAATTGCCCTGTTTCAAGTTTTAACCAGTGTGGGGTTGGCACCTGTGTTGGCTGGTTTCAGCTTTTGACCATAACCTTCGCTTCTGGTTAGGGGATATTCTTTGTGTAAGGAGGACCTTCGGTTCTGGTTTTAAAGTTTTTTTTTCAGAAAACGAAACTGCTGGTTTAGATTTTCAATTTCTTAAAAATTCACGCCGTCTCTGGTTCACGGTTTTGTAACAGATAGAAACCTACAGTTCTGGGTCCAGAGGAGGGCCAGATATTGTAACTCTTGAATCAATCCTTTGTGTGGTTTATTTCATGATTATTTTCTCATATGGCTTTACAAAACACAAACAAGAAGTTCCAATTTTTTTTAATTTTCTGAACCATCATCTCATATTGCATAGCTAAAAAAGATGGGAAAAATAAATATATTGTTGCACTGCACACTTGAAGCTAATTTTACAAAGCCACCCAAATGAAAAAGGTGACAAAAAAAATTTGAAATCTATCTAAAACATAGTTTTTGCTGCTAGTTAGGAGCTTAAAATATATTTTCCAAGTAGTTGTCATATACCACTCTTGTAAGTCAGATATGTGCACTGCAAAGAAGAATGGAAAAACCCTTCTCCAATTTACCTTTTAACACAAAGCTTGTGACCTGAACCTGCCAACTGAACCTGCCAAATTTCATTACATACAATAGTCAATAACTTCATTACATAAAGTAGTGGGCAATTTAAGAAGTGGTGGAAAGGAAGGACACATTCAAGCATGTGTTGTTAATAATAAAAAGTCCTAGAAGCAGCTAACAGTCAAAGACCATAATTAAAATAATCCTAGAGCAAGCCAACAACTAAAGATGCAACAAGGCAAGCCAACAAAAAACCCATCACCAATTCTTTATTTTTAAAACATCTTCACAACACACCAACTGTGACCTTCACAATAACAAAGATTGAACATACACGGAGGGTTATCTTCTAAAATTGATTGAGATTGACCCTAAAACATAATCATCAAAAAATCCTTCTTCTTCAATCCTGACCTCATTCTTGTCAATCAAGTCTTTTTCACGAATCAAGAAATCAATCATAAAAGAGTCTATGTCTCCCACACACCCTTCATGAGCATCATTAGGCCAAGTTTTGGTAATCAACACCAAACATTGTAAGTTTTCACTTCCAAGTCAAGATCCATGAAGGGTAATGATTACACCTACAATGCTAAAAATTCGTTATGTCTCAATTTGAGACTCCACCATACCAAACACTTGGCATGCCAAAATGCCACATTAGAAAATTGACATTCATGTCTGGCTTGCCATTTGAAAGGATGATCACATTCACCAGGATTGTCGCACCAACAATAGAAGAGCTACAATTCATTCCATGTTCATTAAAAATTTGTTAATTGAAAAAATAATCCTCCTCAAAAGTGATTATTTCAACAATTGGTGTAGCCATCAAATTCAAGTGGAAGGGTGAAAGCACACCATGCAATCCTTTTTTAGGTGCCACACTTGGAGTTTTTCTTGCATTTCTTTGAAACTTAAATATAAAATGTTATTATTTTCATTGAAATATCAAAAAAGGGACTCACATATGTAATGCTAATAGAGCTAGCATTTTTAAAGTGCAAAAAAACACATCAAAATCTTAAATATATAATGAGTAATGGACTGTTGAATCTTGGCAACAAATTTTGTCATGCCTTGCAAAACTCATGGACATGGATTTTTATTTTATAATGTGTTAGTCTTATGTGTTTAAAACTTTGGGATATTAAATGAATTATATTTAAGAACCTAAAGATTCATTGAATGAATGGAATGTGATTTTAATTTTTATGTTATGGACTTTTCAAAATCCAAAAAATTGTAATTATTTAAAAAGCCTTTTTAAGCATTTGCAAAAAAAAAAAAAAAATTGTAATTTTTTTATATGTCTTATAACATCATGACTAGAAATTGGAAATGGAAAAAACTAGTATTTTCAATATAATTTAAATATTCATATTTCAAATTAATTTTTAACTACACTAGAAAGGACTTTGAAAAGGGTCTTTCATATGGCGAAACTCAGCCACCTTAATGTGCTTTCACCTAAAATTAAACCTATATGAGCAAAGGCAAGACCATTTTTTCATCATATTCCTTCATACTACCCTATGCCATTTCATCATTCCCCACAAACTTTCACAACCTTCATGCCCTTGAATCTCGGATCTAACATCATGGATAACATATTGTGAACCTTGGTAAAAAATAAAGATGTAGTAAATGCAAGGATGGTGATAGGATAGAAATAATTTGGCTCAACATCCCAAGCTTGAAACATATCAATTCTAATTGAAAATCATTTTGAATGAAACCTGATTAATTTTCTGCTTGGATCAAACGTGCTTTAACTTTCATGGCAATGTTAAAAAAAAGACAAAATTCAATGCATCTGATAAAAGCCAATAATCTCGACTTTGATTAAGCACACATTTTTTAACCACGCGCATCAAAGTCTTGTTGATGGGTTTAATCATAATCAAATGAGCCAACAATGACAAAAGACTCAAAAACTATAATCCTTTTTGTAGTCATTTTCATTTTCTCATAGAATGGACTTTTTCGATGAAATCTTTTGCAATATGTTATTAAAAATACATATAATTTCCTCAATACATAACTTTTTTGTATTAAATTTTGATGAATAATTAAAAACTTTTTAAATGTGCATAGATTCTACCAAATTTTTCATTTTGTTTTGAAAACTTATCCTAATTTCAAATTGTATGAGAATATGCTAATTATTTTATGCTTTGTTTTCTTGTATCATAAAATACAACTTTGCTTTAGATGTCATGTACATTACACCCCATTTACATGTGTTAAAGGATTCTTGAAATGTTTTAATTATGTTCAATAGAGTTTTAACTTTTGAAATTTTAAAATTCCACAAGTTTCAAATTGTGAGTGTTTTTTTAGTGTGAGTAATCAATTAACATCATCTCAAATTTTTTCTCATCAAAATTCCATTACTAAGAAAGCCATTAGTTTAGCAATTTACAAAATTGATTCCTTTTGATGCAATTGTTGTTCAAATTAAATTTAGGTCCTTTATTAAAACCAAACCCTAAAATAATGTTTTTTGAATTTTTATTTTGAATTCCTCAACATTCAAATTAATCATTTAACACAACTTCCTATGATTAACATGGAATTAAAGTGGCACCACAAAAGTATGGGTGAAAGCATGATCAAGTATACAACAAAAGTGGGTATGAGTAATTGTAGTCATGTTTTTACACATAAATGCAAAAAAGTAGAGTTGAAACCTTTTCAATCATTGTCAAATTATCATGTTGCACAATATTGAGTTTATAGTATGTTGTATACAAAGTTTGGAAAACTTTAATGTACTAAAAGTAGGTCAAAAGTATTTCTAAAATTGATTGGTGGAATTGTGTTTTAAAATATTTTTACATTAAAAGATTGATATATTATTACTTTTACCTTGGAAGTTGAAAATGCATGAGTAAATTTTACATGGCCATTAACCAAGAAAGTAAATAAATTCAATATTTCATCTACTTGAAACCTACTTTGTTTCTTTGGACAACCCAATTTTTTTAAAAAAATCTACTTACAATTTTTTAGAAATCTACTTAAATTTATTTTTAAATATGTGACTCTTCAATATCATTGACATAAATTCAAATAATATATTTCTATTGATCATTAATTAAATAAAAATTTAATATGCTAAGGTTTGATTTATGCCTACTTTACATTTTTCTTGATGAGGATCACAAAATGTATACTTGATCGTGCTTTCACATGTATATTAAAAAACATTACAGTTTTGAAAAAGTTTTAATGGTCGTTCGACATGGTTTTGGTTCGTTTGATTGTGATTGCACCTTAATTATCTTTGTAATTACCCAAATGTGGTTAATGGACATTCATGAAAATAAATGTGATGCCACTTAGTGTCCATAACAAATGGAAGTGGCGTCTTGGTATTGAAAAGTCTCTTAAAATAGTATCACACATGATGCAAATTGCATTTTCATTAGTGTTTTGAAAATCCTAGCCAAAATACTTGTAAAATGGCAAAAATATTTCCATTCCTACAAACCTTTTGCAATTTTTTTCATCCAAGTAATGGTTTGTTGCAAGGTAGCTTAGATTTGCTTCAAGCTTGCCTTTTTCATGCCGACACAAACTTCAATTTCATTTATGGCATATTTGACATGGCATACCCAAAACAAGATTTAATGAAAGGAAAAACCAACTTCAAAGTGGAACAACTAACAACTAAAATTAAAACAATAGTAAAAAATACAAGTATTACTACAAAATGTGGGTGTAGTTTAGTAGTCCTCGTTCACTAGACCAATGAATTCACTCAAAATCCAATGAAATCACTTAGTGTACAAGGACACCTTTTGTTGTAGTGAAGGTTGTTGCCTTCATCCTTGACATAAGCAATTACCTTATCCAACAAACCAAATGAACCCAACAATGACTTCACATGTTCAACCATATTAACACTTAAAGTGTTATGAACTTCAAATAACCCACTATTATATGAATAGGTTGCCATGCATAATCAATAAAACTAATCACCATTGCAAAAGTATTGTAACTACATGAAACATCCAAAGGTCAAAAGATGTGGTGCAAGTGATATAATGAGTCAAAGCTAGAAAAACATGATTTAAATCCTTTTTTTTTTACACCATACAAGGAAGGATTTCTTTTATTAGGTGGTGATGAGATGGGAAAACCACCTTGGGCTTTTGATGCACCATTAACCACTTAAGCCAAAGATTCTCAACTGATGACAAAAGGTAATAACCTTTAGTAATGTATAAACATAGATCCTCTAGGAAAACATGTCAAGTTGGGTCACTCTTGTGGTATGGTATTGTAGTTCCAAAAAAACTTATAATTTGGGATGGATGTGCAACTTTCCTTTTCCTATGTTATTGTCGGTTTTCAATCGCTTCAGGACCTTGTTTTTGTTGCTCCAAATACAACACCCATTTGTTTACTCAAGGTAGTTGTGCCATTGTCCTTGTTGTAAGTAAAAAACCTTTTGGAATTTCTAACTGCATTGGCAGAATTTGCATTAGTGTGTTTGGGGTGGCACAAAACACATCACAATTATTGTGGGTTGTAGTTCATTACTACAAAATGTAAGTGCAATTCATTAATCCCCATTCAATAAACTAGTGAATTCACTATGACAAATGAATTCACACAAAATCCAGTGAAATCATTAGATGTACAAGGACATTTTTTGTTATATTATAAGTAGCAACCTTGTCACCATTATGCATAACATAAAAGCCCCAAAACATTGTTATCCGATGATGCAAATGCCATGTAATGTGATTAACTTAAAGCAATATATGATAAAATAATAACCATGTTGCATCTTGTTGATGGTTAAGTGTTTGGTATGATCTTCCCTCAATATAAGAAGCAAAATCAAGTTCTTCAATGGAGATGTTGTCCAAAAAAAATGGGATGGTTGACATTTGTTGAAGCCATATATAAAAACTAAAAACACCAGCAACAAGAATGTAAATTAGATAAATACATTTTGTAAAAATGAAGAAAAAAACTTTTAAATACTTGTTAAACAACAGATAAGAAGCCTTACTATTTGATAATCTCTTTTTAATTTAAGTGAACAAGAGATAGTAGAATCTTTGCTCCAAGAAATGGGATTATAAGAGGTCATTTTCTTCACAACATTCAAATGAATAAAATTACACAACCCACTAGTTTAATTGATATTGCATTCCCCACATTTGATTATTTGGTCCCAACTTAGACAAAGGATCACAAGTAAATGAATGGCTAGTGACACCCACCAAATTATTCACTTATTCAAGTTCTTGTACTCCTAAGATTTTTTGATAGGTATAAAATAAAAAGCTATGACATATATATAAAAGGCAAAAGAAAAGACTTACCATGAGAATTTTCCAAAACAATTGTTGCATCTAGCCTTCATAGCAACCCCTTTAAACCCAAAATGAAAAATCTTGTTTCATTTGAAACCCATTTTTTGAAAAGCTTTCCATAAGCTTTTATTCACTTAAGATTTGTTAGCCGACAAGTTGTCCCACATACTAAAACACACACAATTTTGTAACAATGAAAATAAGACAAAAATAAATAAACTTAAGGTCAATAGAAGGACAAAGAAGGAAAAAACCAAAATCAAAGATAATGGATTTTTGTTAAGTTTTTTTTGCAACCATGTGAATAAAACAAAGAGGAATAAAAAGAAGAAGAAAAAGGTAAATAAGGAGGAGATTTAAGATATTTAAGAAATGACATTAAAAAAATGGGAACTATCCATTTTTTTAACAACTGTGGCAACAAGATAAATAAGAATTCAAGAAGAAGGAAATGAAAGTGAAGGAGGAAAAGAAGGATAAATATATGTAGAACAAAAATAATAATGCATTATTCTTTGTTTCGCACTCATGAAAGTAAGGCCAAGATGAATAATACAAAGGAGAAAAAGACCAAATATAAGGAGAAAAAAAAGGAAAGAAAAAAAAAAGGTGATAAGGAAACCAAAGCAAAAAAGACCTATAAAACACATAAAGGCAAAGTTGATTTGATGAAAAAAAACCTTGAAAATGAGAAAAACATGACACTTACTAGGCGAAAAAAATGTGGATCATCATGTGGGTGAGCGCAAGGCTACGAATTTTATGCAATGAAACTCCAAAGCTCCCAGGATGTTGCTATCAAAACACAATGGAGTTCACAAAATATGACCATGTAACAATAAAACCATGCATGCTCACAAAATTTTACTTCACTCAAAACCAAAATTGAAGAATGTTGAAACAAACATGTCGAATCGATGATTCTTGTCTCTTCCAAATCCTAAAACTATCGATCTAATTCAATGTCAATTCCTCTTTTCATTAGGAATTGTTAGTCCAGTTCTTATCAAATTTTTCGATTTTATGGAACCTCCAATCAAGTTAACCTTGTAATTGAATCAGAATTGGAACCAAAATTGGCAAAAAATTAAAATTGGCCAACATTGGTAAAAATGTAGTCAAAGGAGCCACCCAAGTGAGTGGACACTCCATAAAACTACAATTTCATGTGTTTGAAAGATCACAAGTGAGTCATAATGGTTTGGATTTTTATAAAAATTTTGGAATATATTCCATTAATTGCAAAGATTACATGCTTGAAACTTGACACAAATCAAAAATATTTTTGCATGTTCAAAGCATTCAAGGCTTGAAAATGGATAATCTCTATTTTTTTCAAATGTTTTTTTTCTTACCAAATGTGCACCATTCCTTTTGAAAATTGGAGAGGATTTTAAAATTGATGATTAGAAAGGCAAAAGGACTTGAATTGATAAAAATTGTTTTTATAACCAATTTAAACACATTTGGTTCAAAAGTGTTTTTGACCTTGAAAATTATGGATTTTGAAAATGTGTTTTTAACAAAAGTTGTTCATGTTTATGTGATAGAGGGCATGAATACATAATATACATGACATAAAATCAATTTGTGGTCAAAATGGATTTATATTTAAAATGCAGTGTTAAAAGGGCAAATACCTAAAATACAAATTTTAAAATTATAAACCAACATAAAAACTACGTGTGCCATGTGTAGTCCTTGGAAAAAGATTTTTACCTTGGCGCCCCTAGCTCTTTTGACCATGTTTTCACCCTGAAATATAGTTAGTTAATCATACCTAGGTCAATAATAGGAGTTAATTACAATAATTAATAATTTTACTAGTTATTGGTTAAATTAGCTTAAGTATGTAGGTAGCTTACCTTAATTTAGATACATGGGTTGCCTATAGGCTACTTAGACCACCTACATACCATACCTAAATTACCTAAGAGCTTTAAATAGGTAGGTAATTTAACTTTTATATAAGTTGTTTAAACTAGATATGTAAATGGTTTATATTGACCTAGGTAGGTAGGTTACCTTAGTTAATTACTTAGATAAACATATCTTATATGAACCTATATATTGACCTTAATAGGTATTTAAACCTATGTACCTGCACATGTGTGGTTTGAATGCTTATTAATATTAAGTTCCAAAAAAAAAGTTCAAATACATGATATTGGATTAAATTTGTTTTTATGATTCATGTGCAAAATCACAATATTTAAAATCATTCAACATTGGTTGATGATATTAAGTTATTCCAATAATTTTTTTTTGGGGGGTTACATTCGGAAAACTTTAAGTTTTATAGAATTTAAAAATAATAATAATAATAAATATGAAAATATTATTCCTAAATACATGCACTTAACTAACAGATTCTTTTCACATATTTTTTTTTCAACTTCTTGATGTGTCCATACTTTTTATTATTTAATTAAACAAGGTTTTGAAATCAAATCATGTCCCTTGATCATGTACTTGTGAACTTCATGACATGATAGAATCATATAGTCATAAACATAATTAAGTCATGTTACATGACTAAAATTTAATCATAGTTACAAAATGTTTAAGTCATGAATGCTATTGTTTGGCATAGTGTACATATTCAAAGGTAAGCAATTTAGACAAAATTTCATTATGAGATGTAAGAGTTAAACAATGGTGATGGAGCCCAAGCTTGTCCATGATAACTAGTCCTTTTAACAAATGGATTAAATGTCATAGTTTCTTTTCAAGCTTGTGGGGGTTTGAATTTGTGCACATGTAATTGTCATTTACTTACTATAGATGGCCAAAATTCCCATGTTAGAGGTTGTGCACAAAGTAAGGGGATGGGGCCTTAGATTTGATTACCTTCCTATCACACACAAGCCATGCATTGTAACCTTTTGATGTTGTGTGCTTTAAACCATTCAAAATTGCATTTAAAACTTATACAAATGTGTGGACATTGGTTAACAAAAGGGAAAATGTTAGAAAGGAAGATTTGCCATAATATGTGTCTTTGGTTATCATAAAACACTAAAGCAAATGTACATTTGTAAGGTTTGACTATTGTTATGGCAAGCAAAATGCAACCTAATGAAAAGTTTATGAATATTGATTAAATTAGGCTTTCAAGTCCTATGGATTTTTAGGTTGAAAAGGTAATCAACAAGAATATGCCTACCATTCAAAGCAATGTCTACCACTACTATGTTTCAATATTGACAAGCAATGTGAAAACATTCTAAGAAGGGAACACCTAGGGCCAAGAAATAAACCAATTTTGATGACCTTAGAAAAGGGGCACATTATCGTAGTACCTTTTTAGGTTTGGCATCTCATTGCTGAATAATTATTTTATTTTCAAATTTTGATTTCGATTCAAAATTATTATTTTTGGAATTTTTGAAAAAAAAATCATTTAAATTTAAAAATATCCACATGTTATTCATCATTAATGTTCTATGCAAATGTTTTGTTTCATGGCACAAGTTTTGATCCTAGATCTTTGTTTATAAGAAATATGACACTAATCATTAGCATACCATCACACAATAAAAAAAATAAGTTTTATTTTTTTCATTTATTGCATACACAAAGTCAAAAAGGGAAAAAAATTGAAAACCTGGAAATAAAACAATGTTATTTTTTGCAAGGCTACGCTATACAGCCCGTAAAAGGTGTTCAACAAAGCTTGTTAAGGGGTGTTTAGTGGTAAAGGAGAATAATCCTATGAAATTTTGGCTTCAATAAATAATAATTAAAAAAATTCAATAGGAAGGGATTTTAATTTTTAAAATTTTGGGCATTTAAAAAATATAACTTCTATTGAATTTGAAAAGGTATTGTAACAACAATTTACAAACAATAACATCAATGGAATCCTTGGCCTTCAATGGCCACATAACTTATTTTTTGATTCTACCTAAAACTCCATTTGTTTGGTCTCAATGGAGGAATTGTTGATAGTCAACCATTCAAAAAACATAATAATGACGTGTGATCATTATGTGAATGCACTTGAACAAATTTTTTTTGGAACAATTATACTATATGTATTATAATAGTAAACCCAAAAATGTTCCAAGGAAGGTCACCATAATGTGCTTTCACCCTATTAAATAATTTAAAACTACCTACCTAACATAACTACTTAGGCTACTAAATAATCATAAGCTATTGACTTAACATAATCCCCTATTCTAGTCAATAGCAGGTAATTATGTTAGGCTAGGTTAATAACCTAGGTTTAATTAGTAGGGTAGCTAGCTATGTTAGCTAGGTAGCCTTGACTTAGACTTGATTAATGTGAAATAAATATGTTTGATTTAATTAAGCCTTGATCGTCTTGACAAACTTTTTTCAAGATTGTCACTTTTGATTAGATGTCTAGATTTACACTGGGTCAAAAACATCATTTTAGTCAAATTTATTAATAAAATGTGACACATATTTTTCTTGCCTTTTATTTCTAATAAAGTTGGACATCATCTTTAATCAATGCAAACACATTAATCAAATCAAACTTTTTTTAATAGTGCATGGCTTTGAGCTTTACCCTACACATAAAGATCCATTAGAAATTTTGTAGTGTATTTGGACAATATACCTTTAAATACATAATTTTTCCACAAGTAGCAAAGTAGGCTTTATGATTTTATTGTTACATCTTTGAAAAATTCACCTACTATTGTTAAGGAATTTTTGTGGTGGATCTTTATGCCAGGTAAAGCTTGGCATAAATTTTTGATCTTGAAAGGGCATTATTGAACTTGGGCCTTTGGTTGAAGGCATTACCAAAATTGGATTTGAATTCAACTATTGCCTTGTGTGGGCCTTTATTTTGGTAATGCCCTTGATGGAAGGCTTTACCTTCCTTACACATAAGTCTACCTCTTGTGAATACCTTCAATAGAATAACAACTAAAATAGGAAATCTAACTATGAAGGAAGGTAGTTTGTTTGTTAAATTGAGATGTCCCAAAGCATAATGACTCTTGCTCTGCTCTTGCTACTATTTGGTGAGTAATGTGTGCATTGAGTTGATTTCATCATGTTTCAACATGCGGTGAAAAATTTATTGAATATTGAATAATTATTTTCTAAAAATTAATTTAAATCAAAACTAAAAATTATAAGGAAATTTGGGCATGCTCTTGTATTGTTGGAAAGCTCTCAAGAGTAGGATTTTATCGAGGTGATGAAAACTTTTAGAGCTAAGGTGCAGAAAATGTTGAAATTTGAGTAGTTTTTGTCATTGAAAATTCAATTAAATTACAAAAATTGGTTTTGGCAGGAAAATATTACTTAGATAACCAGTTCACACTTTGGCCAACTGAGCGCAGCACAGGCCACACGAGTGTTCCAAAAACAATGAACTCACAGTTAGTTTAAAGGAACAAATGGAGAACATTCATCAGAAACAAGAGGACCAGATGAAAAACTACATCGTTTCCATAGTCTGTCCATTACAGCCAGAAGTGCCAACAAACGCGCTTCAATCTGTGCTTGAAATTAGGGTTTGGTGTTTTCCCAGAATCTCTTTCTTGAAAACTATCTACGTCTTGCCAACCAAGCTAGTAGCCTTGACGGCGAGAAGAAGCAATTTTGGTTCACAATTATCGGAGGGAGAGAGAGAGAGAGAGAGAGAGAGAGAGAGGCATCTTTCTGTCTTCTTCAGTCTTCGTCCTGCTGGTTTTGTTAGAGTTGGATCGTTGTCACTTTGATCGGATTTTTAGCTGGAGCTCGGTCGGTAAATGTGAGGAATAGGAATGGGTAGGCGACAGTTTTTGGAACGGGAGCGTGTGCGAGAGTTGCCCGTCCTCTGTTTCGTCCTTCCCTAGCCTCCAATGTACGTACGGCTAGCGAGCAGGCTGGGAACTGTAGCCATGGTTGCTGCTGCTCCTGCTGCTGCTACAATGCCTCGGCCGTCTCCTCCTCTTTTCTCAGTCTCCAATTCCATGCGGAGGAGCTTGTATGTCGCCTCGAGAATTGCACCGTACTTACGTACCACCCTGTCAATCTCACTTGTCAATCCTGCACAAGATACAAGCAGGCAAAGTCTCAGGGGCTTGTACCTTCCACAGCGACTCAGGTAATGAGAGAGAGAGAGAGAGAACATTGGTTGTAAGTTCTTTACAAAGTCTGCAGGAATTATGGGTTTGGTATCAGAGCCTGGTGTTAAACCCCAGAGGTGAACCCAGTATGAATCCTTAAACCCTGCACTAAACCCTATGTCCCCAATGCTAAGAACCTGAAGACACCAATTTTTTTTCTGGTTGAATGTTATGGGTTTTTGGAATCCCTTTTTCCCCTTTATCATTACAGGGAAAGCTGGATTAGGCTGCATTGAGATTGCTTTACACTGGATCAATTTGAGATTCTTCCTTCAAATCTCAAATTGAAGAATCCAAGTGTTTTTTTCTTTGTGTTCACTCAAGAGCCAATTGCAGTCAGTACATTGTAAAGCAATTCACGAAGGTAGTTGTAGTATTTATTAACAGAATGTCTTGTGTTCTACATCACTGTTGTATTCTTAGGTCAGGCCTTTGGAATATGTTCTGTTATCATATGTGGACCTTAACCTCAAGAAAGTAAGTTGTACAAAGTTAACCATAAACTGTGGAAAAGGTTATTTCATATTTTGAAACAAAAATCGTGACCCAAGTTTTGAATCTCCTCAACTCCACTTCTGAATGAAATTTCAGTCATGAGTTGATTTTTAAGTTATTAAGGATTTTGTCCAGGATTCTGAATGGTTTGAGTGTGAGTTAACTTGCACTATGTCAGCATTCAGGAAGCATAAACTTAGGTTTTCATGTTGGTGCATTGAGATGGCAATAGTCATGTGGATGAGTTACATGCTGACCAGGAAAATAAATGTGAACAGGGTGGTGGAAAGGCTGACAACATGCCAGGCTGCTGAATCGAAGCAAGCAGAAGTTGCGCTGAGGAAGGGAGTCCTCTTTGAGTTCACTAAAGAATCTGGCAAGAGCTTGCTTGCTGTTGTCCAGAAGGCTGAAGGGAAGAAAACCTGGATTGCCATGGATCAGGTGGGACTGATCTCTATCTTATTCTGCAGAGAAATGATTGAAATTGATATAAGAAGCTCTAGAACAGCTGTTTGGAAGCTCAAAGTGCTAAAGCAATGGGACAAACATTTAGAGGAATTTCAGTGGTCATAAGTCAGTTTGAAATCTGGTTCTCATCATTTGTCAACCTCTTCTTGGTTCTGGTCTAGGTATGCAATCTTGGCCATCTTGATGCTTTAGAGCGTGCTTTAGAGTGACCATTCATGCCAGTACCTTTATGAAAGGGTAAGATCTAAGGGGCTCTCATCAACCCAAAGACTTGCTTGGAAACCTTGTTAAGTTTCTCCTTTTTATTTTCTTTCTCGTAAAAGGAGCCAAATCGCTATCTTGATTTGTTTTTGTGGAATGGGTTGCATCTGGATAGTTTGGGAATTTGCACTCTGTGAAGCCTCAGCAGGTTACATATGTGGTTCCAAGTGAAGAAGATTTCAGGCCAGCTGACATTGCCAGTTTTATTGAAAAATCAGAAAATCTTGAGGTAGTTTTTCTGTTGTCTTACACCCAGTTCTTGTTATACAGTCTCTTGAAAAATTCAAAGGAGATCAGGTGATTTGCATTTGTAAATAAAACTGTGTTTGCTCTTGGATTGAACGTCTATTATGAGTATACTGGATAGAAATGGCAAAACTGATCAACTCTTTACACCATTGCTTGTGGAACTGATGGAATTCTATTGCTCTTTCTAGGATGCATCACTTCTTGAGTTTGCATGGGAGGAGCTTCAGGAATCAAACAAGGATCTAAATATTGCTGAGCTTGCCAAAGTGAGAGTTCTTACTCAAAAATTTCAAGAGTAACAAATTTTGCACCTTGTACAGAATGTTAGCTCAACATCCTGTCTGAAGTATTTGAGTAGAGTGTGATGAATCTATGAAGTTTTAGCTATGTTCTATGCTCTAAATCACATTAGCAACAAGCTTATTTGGCCAGGCCTGAGAAATGTGGTTGTTGTGGGGTTGATTATAGATGTTATATGGAGATGGGGCATTGCAATGCTACACCGCACACCGCTTACTTGCTTCCCAACAAGTTTTTTTCCGCTGCAAACAGAAGGGACCTCCACGGGTTTATGAACCTAGGACATCTTCACAGGTATCTGTAGACTTTCTTTCTTTTTGACTTTTCAGCTCAAATTGGGACTACATGGCTGGAAAAGGGTTAAAATTTTCACACTGCCCTAGGGCTTTTGTTCCCTGCTCTGGGAGGATTCAGTGGCTTTCTCCTGATGTGTTTCCTTGGCCAGGAATGTTTGGAGTGACCTGTGCCAGCATTTTCTGTTCCTCACTAGCATCTGCAGCCCAACCCAACAAGTTCTGTGTAGTTAAAACTTAGCATTATGGGGCATGGGTTCAAGGTGAATGATCTACAACAACGGCAAATGGTGGAGGAAGCTGCCCGACAGGAAGTCCTGTCATATGTCAGAGAGGTGCGGTTAGCATGTGAACAACCATTGGATGCAAAACCTCCACCAAGCTTTTGGGAATCGAATGAGAAACTCCACATGTTCACAGAATCTTTGAAATCATATGCTTTGGAACTTTGTAGGCAACCATTACAGAAGAAGGGTGCTGAAGAGGTCCGCTCTGACTGCTTACCCTCTGTTTCAACATCAGTTTTGGAGGGTTTTGTGATTCTACAATGATGACATGATTACTTGGTATAAGAGCTTTAGTCTGAACAGGAGTTTTGATTATTATATGTAACCCGCAAAAGTTCACATCAACAATCTATGTATCTTTGTCATCATCTTGCTTTTCTTATCCAATATGGGCTGCTGGGGCACATTGTTTGCTGAAATATCCTGGTAAGTGGGGTCAAGTTTTGAGATGTTGGAGGTCATGTATGCATGGATCTCATTTTCATAGATTTTCAGGTATTGGAGACCTTGGGACTCTCCAAGAAACCTGGGGTGGCTGTCGACTTATTGATCAAGATTGGAGTATTTCCAGTACATGTAAACTTGGAGCTACTAAGATCAGATATCCCAGTACAATTTTCTACCAACATTCTTTTGTCTGCTGATCAAATCCAACAGAGCCCATGTCCAGATGCAAATCAGGTACACAGTTGAGCACGCCCTGAGACCCCGCATGACTTTATTGATTTCAAGATGAGCTATTGTTTGTCTGGAAAGTAGACTGCAATAGCCTTTAGTGACTACAACACAATATTGCTGAACTGATGGAAGATTCTACATTTGTTGAAGGTTTTTGAAAACCAAAGTTTGTTTGTGGTTTATGCAGCAAGATCGTGTGGACCTGACTCATTTGAAAGTATACACAATTGACTCTGATGATGCAGAGGAGGTGAAGCATTCCTTCTTCTTTTTGCTTTGTGTCTTCATTTTAGCATCATTGGAATGAGGACCCTAATGTAGGGATTGGTTCCAAGGAACACAACTGTTGCATGGTGATTGAGAATTTAGCACAAACAAGTATTCTGGCTGTGGTGCACACCTAGTTTGTCCTGACATTTAGTGATGTATGATGGCATGTGCAGGACATTGCTAATATGTAAACAGATTGTAGGTTTTGCTCTCTGTACTTAAAATGATGCATTGCTCCTGTGTTGAGTGTAGATAGATGATGGCCTGAGTGCTGTAAGACTACCAGATGGACGCACAAAGGTGTGGATCCATGTGGCAGATCCTACCCGATGGGTTCCATCAGCTCATCCGCTTGACAAGTACATATTCTTCCTTTTTGGTTTTCTTTGGCATTCCAGAGTTTTCATCTTGCAGGTCCTGATTGACACAAAGAAATATCTTATAGAAGTCTCATTGGTTCATGGGTTTCTGGCCAGGGAAGCAAAGCGGAGGTCGACATCCATCTATTTACCTACAGGGACTATTCCTATGTTCCCAATGGATTTAGCAGGAGGGAGCATGAGTTTGAGACAAGGCTACGATTGCTGTGCTGTCAGTGTTTCCGTCATCTTTCACCTTGATGGCAGGTAGGTTGATTGAATCGTGATTTACTGTGAAGAAGTATAGACAAACAATGGAGTCCATGATCAAAACCACCTTCAGTAAATATTAGGAGATGATCAAGCTGAAGTTTGCTTCTCAATCTTTGCTGTCTTTTATTGCCTTTCCAACTTTACGTTGCTGTTGATGACTGCAACAATCTTTAGTAATGCTTGCATGGAAGATCAGTCTTGCAGAAAGTGAGGTGGTATGCTCTACTATAAGGCCAACATATAGACTTTCATATGACAATGCCACAGAGCTCCTGTCAATGAACTTGAAGGAGGAGGGAGATCTCCATATGTTGGCAGAGGTTGCCAATTTGCGTCGTGAGTGGCGCAAAGGGCAGGTATATCCTCATCCCTAGTATGATTATCAGGGCTGGCAACTTTTCCTTTTACTGTGTAGTGTAATTCAAATGCAGAAGCATCTCACTATACCAATTTTGAATGGACATTTGCTAATTTGCATTGTAAAACCAGGGTGCTATTGATGTCTCAATACCTGAGCCATGTATAAAAGTGACAAATCCCCACTTGCCAGTACCTTCAATTGACTTGTCGGTAACGAACCTATCGAGCCCAGCCGTTCTTTTGGTGACAGAGATGATGATAGTGTGTGGCGAAGCCATAGCCACATTTGGTGAAAGAAATTTGGTCTCCTTACCATATCGGGGCCAGACACCACGCGAGGTTCCCATGGAAGAGGTGCAAACTATACCAGAGGGGCCCTGTCGGGCAATAGCTCTCAGGCGGTTTTTAGGGCGTGCAGGTATGAGTTTCATGAAGCCGATGTCACATGGAGGATTGGGTATTCCTGGCTATGTGCAGTTTACATCTCCAATTCGTCGCTATGGTGATCTTTTGGCACACTACCAGGTTAGTCCAAGAGCACCTCTGTATATCACAAATACATATGTTGCATGCATTCCAAGCATAATGAACTGATGAACTGAGATTACTAGTTTCTGGCAGGCCATTATTTGTTAATTGTTGCATTCATCCTCACGTGCATAAAGCCTTGGGATCTGGCAGGTGAAGGCAGTGTTACGGGGTGAGAAGCCACTGTTTTCAAGTGCTGATGTGGAGTCAGTGATGGCAGTGGTGAATTTGCAGACCCGTGAAGCTCGTAAGCTTCAGACATCAAGCACCCGATACTGGGCTCTTGAATATTTGCGGCGACAGCCACGGGGTACATGCTACCATGCACTGATCCTTCGCTTTCTTAAGGAGCGGGAACCACTGGTGTTAGTTATAGAGGTATGGAAAATTGTCCTTCACTTTGTTTGCATGTCAATAGACATGTGTGTACCTCTGATTAATGTAAAAATGGTTTGCCAGGCTGAACTGGAATGGCAGAACTTATTGGGTGCCAAAGTTCATCAGAAAGTTTTGAGGTTGCTTCTTGAGGAACTCTTATATTTTTGTGTCAGGTTAATAGCCAAGAAAAGGGAGAATTCTGCTGGGAATATACTAAACAGTGGGAATGACTCTGTAGTTGGGAATTCAAGCAAATGCGGTGATTACAACGCGAGCAGAGTTGGGGTCAGAGATCACAGTAATGGTGGATTCTGTGCAACCCCGCAAAGATGTAGTCATTATGCGAGAGGTTCTCCCGGCATATGCACTATCTGCATTATGAACTTCTCATCATCACCTTTTTGCCATGTGCCCTTTGGGTCTTATAAAAATCATGTTCATAAAGTGATGTATTCACTTCCTGTTGATCATCATCCCCCTGCCAGATTTGCAACAACCTAATGACGTTGCAGTGGGGGTCTGAAAATGAAAAATCCCTATTGATTCAAATGTCTCTGAGTGGATCAGCTAAAATCATGGATTTCTCTGTTTGTTTGGAAGGTTCTGTTAGTTAGAATTGTGTGTAAGAAATGGTTGAAGGGTTGAGTAGAGATTCTGAAGTCATATGCTAATGAATCCTCATGTTCTTTCTGCATAGGTTAGGTGCAAGATCCTAATATGGCTAATCTCTTAGCCAAATGGGTAATCCTTATTCTAAGTTGAACTGCAGTCCTCAGAATGGGACAGCTTCTCTTTACAATCTGTTTATGCAACACCATTTTCACACTTCTCCCTCTGGTTTTCCACTGCTTGGTACCTTGTTAGTTCCTTTAAGCCAGTTCATGGATAGCACTATAGGGTTGAATGGGGTAAATCCTCCTATGGTCATGCTCTTACTGACCTCATGCAGAATAGGCTTTACTCCATTCTCTTTACTTTTTCCTTTGGTAACTACAGAGTCATTTCCGCACTGGAGTAAAAAATCACACATACTCAACTTGCCTTGACCGAAAGTTCTATCCTTGATGGATACTAGGACAATTTCGCATAGTCAAGCAAGCTAAAGGGAAATGTGTACATCAATGGATTGAGAGGTTGATTGACCCCAAAATCAAATTCTTATGAGACCAAATATTTTGCATAAAATCTCCATAGTTTTATCATTATCATTGTTAAATAAAAGTCAATTTCCTATCTATGTCCATGTTTTATAGTGTAAAATGTAAAAATCATCAAATCGTACCCAGATACATTCACTATTTTGTGGTTCATTCTCTTATAAGCTAGATAATTAACCCATTTATGTGAAAAATTAAAATTTCATCAATTTTTTATGGTTTGTTTTTTTTGAGTTTGGATAGTTACCTATCATGGTACTTTTCTTTTTCTATGTAGAAAAATCAAGTATTCAAATGCATTTAAGGAGATCTTTTGCAAAATGGACATTACTTGATGTAACAATTCGTCATTTTTTCAATTGAAACTCAGTTTAAATTGAGTGTAATGACTTTTCAGTTGGAATTTTTAAACAATTATTTTAATTAGATAACACAACTTGCCATAATTTTCAAATAACACAGCATACAGTTCTACCTTGATTCACAAGTAGTTTCCACTATGATTTACAAAACATGTCTTTTGTTTTGACTGCGTTTGGATGTCAAACTCATGGACTCATACATGCTTGCTTAGTAACTTAGTGGTTTAGTGATGCAGCTCATAAAATGTGCACCACTTAATTTTAGGATTACTTGTCTCATCCTTGATCTTGGGTTTAATAGTTTGATGTGATCCTTGAATTCATGTCTCACTCAAGTGACATCTCTTGCCATTTTTGAGGTTTCTGAATTTTTCCATAACACTTTATGTGGTTTGTAAGGCATAAGCTAAATTTTGATTGCACTAATTACTTCTTGGAACATTCAAACATTTGAATTCACCACCCCCTTAGTTTTGAAGCAATAAAAGAATCTAAATCTTTTATAGGAATCAATAAACAACATGATAAATATATGGCACTATAAGTCTTTAGAAATGATCGAGTGAATGCTCATAGAATTGCAAACATAAATGAAACAAAGTGGAAAAACTCTCCTACTTTCTCAAGGTAGGCTAGCTCGTAGGACTTCATAATATTTGGGCGAAAATCTTTTAAGGTGTACCACACAGGACGAAAAGGGCTTAGTCCTTACTTCAATCCTTTTTTACCATATATTTTAATCCCCATACAAAATAATGAATCAAAAGTTGTCAAAAATTTCAGAAGGACTATATTTTAGACTATTATCATTCTAGATTCCATTATAATCATGCATAAATGTGTCTTTACATGGTAAAAAAGGACTAAGTAAAAAGACAAAAAAAGGTGACGATATAACAAGATTTTGGTTCATTTTAAGAAAATTGCACCAATTTTACAAATCTCCAATTCAATCTAGTGTTAGTTCCAATTGATATGTTTAACATCTTCTAGCAAACCAACTCAATTGTAGACCTCTTGAGTTCTCCAGTTATAACAACTGGTATTTCAAATTGTTATTCATGAGTCATAATTACAACTTAACATCCTAGTGGCTTTAGTGATTCATGTAACCAATTAATTTGTGGTGTACATTTGTGTCTAGTGTTTCATTTCAACGTCCAAAGCTCTCCCCATGACTTATTGGAACAACAAATTATCTAATCAATAGGACAACTTTCCAACTACATATAAATTTAATAATCGGAACCAACACTCATAAACACGAACTCAACATCCAGTTCAAGCATCATACAATAGGGTAAACATGCCCCCCATTAAACATCATTGAGTGATTGAACACCCCTTTTGTGCATACCCATGTTGGTGAATGGTCTTAGTCCTTTATGCAACCGTCTAAATGAAACCTTACGATTGAATGCCCAAACTTGAAAAAATGTGTTTGGTTTCTTTTATGTAATCTAAACAAATTTTTTTTTGGTGCAATTATGAGTGTGAAAAAAAACATTATTTAAAAAAATACACAATGTTATATGTAGTTTTGTTTGGTTATGGGAGAAGACCATTACATTGTAATGCCCATATTTGAAAACGAATATGGTAGCAATGAACCTTTTAAGGGTAGGTCTAATAAAGAACTAAGATAAACAAAATGTAAATAAAAAAAAAGTGTTTGGTTATGCAAGTTTAGGCTCTCATTAAAGGGCATGAAACTACACATTAATAAACCCTAAACCTTAACAAGGATACAATGCATAAGGATTAGCAAAGGACATCCTACTTTGGTAACACATTTATTAATCCCCAAAGGAGAGTCCCCAAAGATTCCTACTATGCATAAAAACTTTGCATTCCTTCCAAAAAAAAGAAGGACAATCAAAGTTTGAACTTAAGCAAGGTTTACATGATCATTTTCTACTTTTAATTTGAGCTCCAAATATGTCTTCTATCTAAATTAAAGTAGAAAAACAATTTCAACTTTGCTTAAAATTCCTAGGTCTTAATGATGTAGTCTTGAAAAATCGTAATCTGTTAGTGACAATAGAAAATGTAGAAAATGTAGAAAATGTTAGTCCAAGTCTAAGAGTTTATTTGTAACAAATAGATCTCCAAGAGAAAGTCAAGCAAGTAGAAAAGTAGAAATTAGGTTCAAAAGTGGATATGCAAAAAATGAAAATAGAGCAAGTAGAAGAGCAAAAATTAGGTTTAGAAGTAGATTTGGAAAAGGTGAAAGTAAAACAAGTAAAAGAGTAAAAACTAGGTTTAGAAGTAGATTTGCAAAATGTGAAAGTGGAGCAAGTAAAAGAGCAAAAACTAGGTTTAAAAGTAGATCTATAAAAGTTGAAAGTGGAGCAAGTAGAAGAGCAAAAATTAGGTTCAAAAGTAGATCTACAAAAGGTAAAAGTAGAACATGTAGAAAAAGGATAAAAAAAAGACATAAAAGTTGAAATTGTAAACAAAATTTACAATCAAAGGTTCCAAAAATATTTGGATTATCGTTGGATTCAAAAATCCATAGTTCAAAATGTTACATCAAGGACCTTCAAGAGAGCTAGGGATTAGCTAAATCATATAAATCATTCCTACATGTTTCTCTCCATTCCATGCACAACAACAAAAGATGTTCATTTAGATTAGAATGACTTTGCAAAATTTTATAAGTTACTATATTCTACTATAATAATCCATGAACATGTTTTAGAAAAGTTTTCAAATTTACTGCATTTTCTAGATTCTTAGGTTGTTTACAGGGAAGAAAAAGGTATACCCTTGGTGGGGCCAGAACACACTCCACCAAGTTGTTGGAAGTTAGGCCTCTTGACCCACAAAAAGGAAGATTAGCACCACAACTAAATAGAATGCCTTCAACAACTAGAAAAGGCATGTGGCCAAATAAAGCATTAGAAACAACTGTGGATGTTGTTGAGAGGGGAACACATTCCTTAAGGAAGGCCAACAAGTCATGGAACATCCCAATGAGTTCCCCTTCTAACCATTTGAATGGAAAAATTAGATCCAGAAATATGGGGTTAAAAGGGTGTTTACAAAAGAAGAAAATTTAGTACTGATTGCATGGACATTAACAATGCAAGAGTGTGGACTATCCATTAGCCTCCAACAACTCAAGATGAAGGTTGTAGAGCTAACATAGACAAAGGGTTACACCATTTGGGGATGGAATACCAAGCAATAGCTGGTGGTTCTAATTCAAGTGCAAACATTAAGTTAACATATGACAAGCAAAAGGATTGGAAGTGTGTAGAGCAGAAGGGTTGCACCCAATTTTTGCAACTGATTATACACAAACTTACAATCATTATATAACTAACACAAGTATAGTTTTGATCATATATGGAACTATGATGAAATAAGGATTCTTCCACCATGGTCTCTTGTATTGGCTTATGGGTCTTCTTGGGTGCCATCAGAATTCCCCAATGAGTGAATTGAGCTCTGGTACCAGAGCTCTGATACCAAGCGATGTGCTCCCAACTCCTTGTGGGATTCAAATGTGAATCCCTAAGGGAAAACAATGGAAAAGCAAGGAGTTGGGGCACGCTCCTTAGCTCGCAGCACTTTAAAAGGGTAGAGGGGCATGCTGGAGCTTTGGGATGGGACTAGAAAGATTTGACAAGCTTTATTTACTCCCACGGGCTTGCACAAAACCAACACAAAGTGGTTAGTGCATAGTTGGAGCACCTTTGGTGTTAGGATGAGCCACATGCAACTCAAATACACAAGACTCACCACGGCCCAGACTTGGGGGAAGCCACCACCTTCCACCTTATAGTGTACTTTGCACCTCTCCACAAGGCCCACATCCAAATGGCTTTTTGTCTCGAGACTCCCAAGTGGGAGTCCCAAAATTGCCAAGGTTGGGACTCCCGCAACTTTGGGGCGCCATAACTTTGAGTGCAGACTTTTGATTGAGATGAGGTGTGGAGCAAAGTTGTAACCCTTGTTGAGAGCTTTCCAACGGTATGTCGCATGCCATTTGAACGCACGGAAATCATGTCGATTCTTGACTTTTAGTGGTCGGGAGTCAAATTGCCAATTTGACTCCCGACCTTTCTTTTGGCCATAACTTGTGTTTCAGATGTCCAAATGGGCGATGTGAGCCCATTTTAGATATCTAAGTTCCAAGAGATTTCCAATGATCTAAAGAACTCTTCAAGCCATTGAGTTTTGACCCCTGCAATCACCTTTTGAAGATTCAAGAGTCCACCGAGACTTAAACTCCCAAAGTGGAACTCCCTTAGGGTGTGAGGGTTCATTCCCTCACACCTTTTCACACTCCCAGGAGTATGTTGTGTGACTCCTGGCTTCCCTTTTGGCCCACAACCTTGCAAACCTTTGCCTTGGTCATGAGCCCAAAACTAGGGTTGCGACATTTAAGTTGACAGACAATTTGGAACAAGAGATTTGGCTAGAAAGGATTTAATGCAATTTACAGCACCATCCCAAAATCTTGGGAATGGTTAATTATAAATTATACAATTAATGTTGCCGAGGGTGTTCCACCTAATTTTTACATCTTCAGAGGTGAAAAATTAAGGGATGATTACACAAGACTTTATAAATTAGGCACTTGTATGGCAGTGCAAAAAAGAACATGGATGATTAATTTCTTATTTAAAGAATTTTTATCTTTTTTTAACAAATCAATTCCAAGTGGAGTGTCCCTCACCAACTAACACTTGTTAGTTTTAAATGGACATGATAACCATGTTACCCTTGAAGCAATGGAATAGGTGAAAGACTTTGGGTTAGACATGATAACACTACCATCACACACATCATATGCATTACAATCATTAAATGTGTCTTGTTTCAAACCTTTTAAAATTGCTTTTAGAAAAGTTAAGGATATAATTATGTCTAAAAGCAATCACATGGAATTAGACAAAATCATTTTAGCTAGATGGGTGGATCAAGCTTTAGCGCAATCACTCACAAAAAAAAAATCAGGTCTATAAAAGTATGGCCTTTGAACCCAAAGGCAATGGATAACAAGACTAGACCATCAAATGTTTACATTGCAGTAAACTTAAACAAAGTAAGGAATGAAGAGGAATACACAAAAGAGAATGAAGTTGAAAATAATCGTTAATGGGGAGAAGAATATGTTGTTGTACAACTTTTCCACATAATTGAAACAAATCAACGTCCAACATCTTAAGATCCACCGATTTAGAGGTTAGAGAATGACTAACATTTTTATGTAAATAGGCCCCAAAGCCCTATAGTGATATAATAACAACTAGTAGAGATTGATGTTGTAAACCTATATGAAGGTAGTCATGCAATGGATATTCAGAAGCTATTGTAAGAAACTCAATTGCCTCCAATTTTGACCTCAGAATCCATGAAGGTGCATAACCTACTATTGCTACTTCATTTACCTACAAAACACACAAAGGGGAAATACCCATTAATTGATTATTCTAAGTCACAAGTTATGATTAGTTTTGAATACCTTGACATCCTAAAGAGAAAAACAATGGAAAAGGTAGTTATAGAGGAAATTAGAGTAGAAAAAAGAAAGGATAAGGAAGATAAACAAGTTAAACGAATAGTAGAATTAGAATGTGCAACAGAATGTGCAACTTGAAAAACTGTTGAAAAAGGTGCTAGAGCACAATTCACAATAGCTTGGACTCTAGCTGTTGTTACTGAAATGGGTGATTACTTTCACCATGATTTTCAAACATGTCTCCAAATAGTTCCACACAAGTACATGGGGATGAATCTAGGTTGCACAACATGGGCTCATCAACAATCAAAGATGCGAGCACGGGTTAAACAACAATCAGGAAGGCATTGAACAACAAGGTTATTACCTTCCAATGATTGAAGAATAAACAATAACGTTGTAATTATGGAAAAAAAAGTAACAATTGTTAAGAGAAAGGTAGGAGTTGAACAATAGATGAAAAAAAGGTAACAACAGAACAACAACTGAATAATAGATGAAAGAAAAGGTTAGAGTGTTTGAACAGTAGTTGGGAGAAAGGGTTCAATTGATAATTAAGAGGTGACAAAAGTGGGGACCATCAACTGGTTTGAGATACATCAAGCTTGGATAGAGAACGATGAGCAATAGGTAACAAAGGGGAAAAGATTAGTAGGGATTGCCATGGTAAAATCAAGGTCCAGAGAAAGGTGAGGACGACAACGAATGCTTAGTAATAGTTAATGGTTATGTTACTAAAACCTTGGAAGCTCTTGTTTGGTAATGGGAAAAAGAAGAAGATAAGGAGGAGGAATTCTTGTATAACAAAGTTGCTTGCAACAAAATCAACAAGGGTTGTCGAAAAACAACAGAATTGTGCCACACAATTGAAAATAAACTTCTAGTGAAGTAGCTGCCATTGTCATGGGAGGAAGTTGCGAGTCCTAGTCTTGCTGGTTCATTATCTCCCATCATTAGTTGGTTTGCTCCCATGCATCAAACCAATGTTGCAACATCATCTTCTCTCTCACCACAAGCAACAACACAAGTAACAACAACTACCAAAACCCCACAATGAGAGCAGTAGGAGGAAGAGATGACACATAGTGGAACTTGAGACAATTGCGATCTATGAGAATCAAGCTTGCTAGGAGGAGCAACAAACCTTTAGTGCCCTTGAAGAGTTCTTCTTCTTCTGCACACAAGCTATTGGAGCCACATTTGACCCATTCACAATTTGCTAGAAGAAGTATGTGAAGATGCTCAAAATTCTCTTGCACTTGAGTTGAGAAAGATGAGAAAAAGGGCATGGTAGTAGTAGTAGGGAGCACTCAAAGAGATAAAGCTTAAAAAGAGGAGAAAGTTCAGGAATGTAGGAGGAAATGAATAGGAGGAATGTTGTTAGCAATAGTAGGAAGTGATTGGGAGGAATGCAAAACTTCATGGGAGCAATAGAAAATTTACGCCTAGAGACATTTGGAAGAGGGGCAACAAATTTGGTGAATGGGACAATACTTACCCATTACCATCGATCTAGAAGCCCTAATTTGGGTGTGATCTCAGCCCTATGATCAAATATGAACAATTACTTTATCAAAATGTTTCATCTCCATCTTCATCCATTTCGATGTGAGAGTCGATAGCGTTTATTAGTGAGCAAGTGTCTGTTTGGTGCTAGGTGACTAAACAAGCCATCATGGGCTTCCATGTGGACGATCCCTTCTTTTTAATCAATTTTTACCCCCAAACTTTGAAGCAGTATATCTTCCTCAAATTTGACCGGTGTTGAGCGATTTAAACGCCCGTTGGTGCGCTTTCTACTTGGCTACATTTTATCTTCAGACCTCAACTGGAAAGGAGGCAGATTGAGTGAGATAGAGGTGACTGAGACACTATGTGTTCAGTCACCGGCCTGTTTACCCTACTACTAGGCTTGAGATTTGGATAGAACTTCACTGCATTAGTTTTAAAGTATAAAATGAACTTCCACTCTCCTCCTCCTACGATCTGCTATCCCCTACGAAGGCAGGGCCAGATGGAGATAGCTTAGTTCTTTGTTCTTATGAAAATCCCAAAACATTACCTACTTAAATTATCTACACCAATACTCAGTATGTGGCCCTAGAAATCTTGGATGAGGCGAAGCAGTCATATCTAGTAGATTCACTGGAACACTGCTCTGACCTGAAAAAATGCAGATATTCCTGTGCCCTGGAGAAGCTGTGGAAGACTGTAATAAATAAAGTCAAATCGTATTTAGTAACCGATCCCTATTTCTCATTGGGTACTAGATAGTTTGATTGGTCCAGCTGGGTTGCTATTGGTAGTCTCTCACCTATTTGTAGTCCCACTTTCTCTTTTATTGGTGGGGTTGGAAAAAAGTAAGTGACAAAAACTGTGATGTGAGAAATTCCTTTGGACGGTCACATATTGGAGATGCTGTTAAACCCCTAAACTGGTTGCAAGGCATGAGGCAATTCCCAGCTGGTCAACATGACTATTTGTATGGATTCCAAAATTCCCACTAGACAGTCCTCCTAGATATGTGAGCTGCACCTAGCTAGGGCTTTGACATTGAAAATTCAAAAGTTTGGGACCCCACAAAAAAGAAGCACAGAGAGAAGAGCTTTTTTGCAAGTTGAGGTCCCAGCTTTCAAAGCTATTTAATTGTCCAAAAGTCGACAGATGATGACCAGCACAACCAGCGCTACGTTCTCGTGCATCAGGAAGACGCAGTCTTAAAAAGGTGAAGTGATGGAGGTTAGTGTCCAGTGTTCACAAGTGACATACTTGTCGGATCTGTCTTGAAGACTTTTCAAACTTCAGTTTGGAAGAGTGGTCCTGGTTGGCCATGACAAGTCGAGCATAAAATGTACATACTGTAATAACAGCTTAATTTGGAAAGAATTATTGATGTTCAAGTTCCAATTACTAGGTGAACAATCACCAATTCTGCATTGTGCAAAAGGACCTTGTGCATTGTGGGACATTGTTGGAAAGCCCATAGCCAGTAGTAGTAGGATTTACTAAGATTTGGTGCAAAATAAATTCACATTGACCATATCTAGAGTGTTGACCTATCTATAAATCTATCTGATCCAAAAACAGGCATTTAGATTGTGATCCAAAGTTGTGGTGAAAGCTCAAGAGTTGAATCATCAACCCAGTGCTTCTGAAGCAGCACTGATCTACTGAGCTAATCTCTTGTCAATATTGTACCTACTGCTGATGTCCCATATTGATTAATTCTCAACAGCCAGAAAAAAAAGGAAAATCCTGACCAAAATTCCAGTGAATTAAACTCAAGACTTTCCTCATATAGATATCTGTCTATTCCATAGAGATTAGTGTATCCTGATTCCTGTGCCATTGGCTCAAGTGTGAACCGGTTACCCAACTAAATTTTCCTTCCAAAATCATATTTTGTAATTTAATTGAATTCCTAATTACAAAAACTACTCAAAACTCAATATTTCTCACACCTTAGGTTTAAAAAACCTATACTAAATCATACTATTGGCTGAGGGCTTCCAACAATATCAAGAGTGCACCCAAGTTCTTTTATAATTTTTAGTTTTGATTTAAATGAATTTTCAATGAAAATTTGTTCAACATTCAATAACTTTCCATTGCAAGTCAAAACATTATGCAACTCAGTGCACCATTCATTACTCATTAAGGACTTTCCAATGATATCAAGGGTGTGATTAACAACATTGTGGTTTGGAAGATATCAACATGACCACCAAAAAAAAAACAGCAGTTCCTCATAGATAGATATCTTAATAAGATGATTAATAAATAAAAGATGTAGTGTATCTATTAATTATTGTGAAATTTTTTAAATAGAAAAATTGGGGCTGTTAGATCTGTTTTTTCTCAAATAATTAGTTATTTTGACAAAGGTCATGTTGATTATTACAGTAAGAGGAATCATGTCCTTTGCAAGCAAGGAAACTATGAGTAGAAGAAGTTTTCAATGATTCTATGAACGACCATAGTAATACAATACAACTTTGAATCCTATATATGTAAAAATAGATAGTCATAAATTAGTTAATTATGTCATTAATAGATGATATATGAATACACAAAGTCATTACTTCATTGATTATATTTCATCCTCATGACATCTATGAGGGAGGACAAAATGATGTGGATAATCATAACTTTGCATTGTAGTGCAATTGAAAAATGACTAGAAAATGAACTAGATTTGGCAATTGTTATATCAATACATAATTACGATCTTGTCATGACATGTATTAATGAGGACATGGCATTTCAATGCAACTATAACATGACTTCAAAAATAAACAGCTTGGTATTTATTCTATGACTATGGAATGATTGTCATGTTGGTATTAAGTAGACCCTAGGTAGCTTAGTAGTCTAGGTAGGTTTATGTAGCTTGTAGGCACCTCCTAGGTAGGCCTTGGGTAGCCTACATAGCCTTAAGTGGGCCCTAGGTAGTTTACATAACCATACTATAGCCTTTAAGTAATTTACATAACCTTATGATGACCTTTAGGTAGTTAGGTGAAAATCTTTTAAGGTGTACCGTGTAGGACAAATAGGGCCTAGTTTTTATTGCAATTTTGTTTTTATCCTATATTTTGATCCCCATAAAAAATAGTGAATCAAAAGTTGTCAAAAAAATTAGAAGAACTGTATTTTAGACTATTACAATTCTAGATTCCATTATAATCATCCATAAATGTGTTTTTACATTGTAAAAAATGATTAGATAAAAAAAATAGAAAAAGGTGATGTTGAGACAAGATTTTCGTACACCTTACAAAATTTGCACCTAACTTACATAACTTTATGGTAGCCCTTAGGTAGTTTAAATAATTTTATGATAACCTTTAGGTATGCCTACATGACCTTTATGTAGCCTACATAACCTTATGATAGCCTTTAGGTAAGCCTAAATGACATTTAAATAGCCTACATAACCCCTAAGTAATTTACATAAGCCCAAGTAGGCCTTACATAATGTACATAACCAATGATAACCCTTAGGAAGGCCACATACTTTCTAAGTAAGCTGAAATACTCTTTAGGTAGCCCTACAAAGCCTTAGGTAAGATTTAAAGGCCTACATAGTTAATAGATAACTTACATAACCTTTTAATTTTCACTAAGTGGTTTACATAATCTTTAATAAACCTTAAGTAGCCTACATAACCCTTACATTGTCCTATGTTTTTCTTAGAAAGGTATTATGTCACCTATGAAACGCCTAGGTAGAGTTTAGGCTATTTTAATTTACCTCAACTTATTTAACTAAAGTAGGTTGAATAGATTACTTAAGCAAGATAGAAAAATGTTTATTAAAATGTGATGACATATTATTTCAAAACAAAAAATGTTGGTGCAATATTTAAGAACTTGACTTTTCAAAATGTAGGTGAAAGGTTCAAGCCCTTGCATTTACAACCTAGGAAACCATCCTAAGCTATTTTGGTTATTGCCTAAATAACTTATTTAGGTTCTTATCCTAGTTTGGGTTTTTAAATCTAGGGTGTTAGGAAGCCTAAGCTAGGCAACCTAACCAAGCTTTTAGGCTAGGTTTAAGCGGGTGTATCCTAAGCTTCCTAAATTACTTGTTAAGGTAGGTATTAATCAATTATTGCTTGATATGTGTATTGTAATAGTCATATCATAGTTTTTTTTATGACACATGTAATTTGATAATCATAATTTAATTATCTATTTCATGACATGTGTATTTTAATTGACGAAAGTGATTGCCATGTGAACCTTCATGTAAGTGTATTTGGCCATGTGTGATTCAAGTTGGCTTCATGTTTCATGACACATGGATTTTGTGTTATGAATGATTCCACCATTATCCCTTAATATGACTATTGAATGATTTTTGCCATGTCATGTCCAAAATGATTTTTTGTTTTTTATGATTGATTTGATATAATTATGGGGCCTTTAGTCATATTGTCAGTTACAACTAAAAAATGAATAATATATTTTCAAATTTCTTCTACTGTTAGCAGTAAAAATTATCTATCAAGGAAGGTAGGTTATTAGTCTTGTTAGGCTTATTGAGATCTCTCAAACTATGGTGCCCCTCGTCACATTGTTAGCACTCTTGCAAAGTCCTCAATGAGTACATTGAGCGCATCAAGATGTCTGTCTCCGTGTTTTCTTTGGCAATTTTGTGATATAGCCAATGTGGTGATGATCCACCTGAGGAAGACTTAGTTGGCTACAAGCTAAATGTGAAAATACTTTTATAAAAAAACATCCTTCTATAATTTTTTGCTACCAATACGAACGATGTATAGAAATCTGGCGAATTAAAAGAGAATTGGTCGAAATCTGGGTATTGAAAATCTCAAAATGCACATGATTTGAGCATTGATAATGCTTCAAAATGAACATGCTATAAATTATAAAATTAAAATGATCCATTTTGAGATTTTTATAATAGATAGCCAGCAAAAAGAAAAAGGCTGGTCCGACTCTGTCCGAAATTTAAAATTTTATTTGTTTTTCCTACAGTTTAAAATTTCAAGTACAGTTGTTAATCATTATATTGATCATGAACTTAAAAATTTACATATGTTTTTAAAAAAATAATTTCAAAGCGGCTTGAATATCAAACATTCTAAAGAATTTTGGCGTCCTGTGTTTTGCAAGAGGCGCAGCAGGTGGCTGGCAATGGCTTTAGTGCGAGGACCGTGATCACTCTGCACCAAAACAAGAAGCTTGGTAAACAACCCTGCACGCACTGCTTCCAACTGGATGTGTGAATTTGCTGTAGACCGACAAATGGCCCACAATGCAGCAAGTGCATGCTCAGTGGCAAGCTTAGATTGTCTCAACACAATTTTCACCAGGGCAGTGATTGCCTCAACACGATCACAAACTGCAGCACGACCTTCAGCACATGCACAAATAAGATCTAATACACACACTGCTAACTCTGTCACACTCTCGTTCTCAAACTGCAGCTCTTCACTGCTAGGCTGCACCTGCAACATGAGTGTGTCCACTAAGGCAGGTGCCAATCCAGCATCGATTGCTTTCACCCTTATTTTCCTCGCTAAGCAAATGGCTGCAAAGCATTTAAGGCTTGCAATGGCACCTGCACGAGCTGCAGCAGCAGCTGAGCCCCGATTGTTGTTGTTGTTATTACGGCTCCGGCTCACAGCCGCTGTTGCTGCTTCTTCTTTCAGGAGACTAACCAATCCCTCAAGCAACAATGGTTGTGATGCCATTGCTGATTTGAACTCAACGTCTTGCTCTACAAGGTTTGCTAGAAGACATGCAGCATAAACTCTAGAATCGCGGGAGCTGCAGCAGCCATTTGTTAGAAACCAGTTCGTTTGCTCTAGTTGGGTTGGACCCGTGAGCGATTTTCTAGTTTTTTCATCATCCATGGGAAGTAGAGCAAGTGTAGCTAGAGCCTCTTCCACACATCCAGTCACGACTTCAGACACGATTTCCAGCTTATAAATCTGATCAAGTTCTGTAGATCCTGCTGCAGGAGGACCAGCAGCTGCTAATTTTACATGATCCAGGTGGTGGCAGCTATGGGATGATGATGCATCAGCAGCCGCTGCTGCAATCACGGACGCTAGAACAGGGACTGCTCCAGCCTCTAGCACGCACCTCCGGTTCTTCTCGCTGTCTCTGGCAAGGCCGTGCAGTCTCTGGAGGTTCTCCAGTCGCATGTAACCGTCTGTGATGTCCTGTAGCATGTGATGCACTTGCAAGAGGTCGGCTGGCTGCTTAGGTGTGGGTATTCGTTCGACGATACCCAGCTCTTGTGACAGGTTTTTCACACTCCACTCCTGGATCAGGCGGCGGAGCGTGTGGTTGGGTGTCAGATCTCGGCTGTGAACTTGTTGCATCGTGGCGGGGCAAGTGGTGTTCCCATTATCAAACCATCTCTGTATGCTCACACGGTCATACGTGATTCCGGTGCACAGACTTACTGGATCCTTCATCAAGTTGAATGAAATCGGGCATCTAAAATATGGTGGAATGTTGGCAATCTCAAGATTCCTGGTCGAAGTCATCGATCCAGCAGCTCAGCTACGTGAACCTATCAGAACTTGGATCAGTTAGTGTCTAAAGCTTGAGAACAATTAGATCAAGCTGCTGATCTAATCCTTGAGCTCATGAAGATTCCGCTGGCGTGCTCATGATGCTCCCTCCCATAGCTGTAAAACCTACCTCTCTATTCCTTAAACAAGCTACAGAATTATACAGCCCGGGCGGCCGGCAGGCCTCTGCTCAACAACTAGAACCCATCCAGGTTGTGGATCGACAAGTTCTACTTGATTTCTTGGAATTTTAACTGAGGATATCTCCTCTATATCTGCAAACGAGTACAGATCTTTTGCCACAAACCTGTAACTGGAGAAAGTATGATTGGGTGGTACCACTAAGAACGAACATCACACCTTAGCTATCTCTGTTCAATTTTACACAACTGAGCTGCTGCAAGAGCCTAAACAGAAAAAAATACCAGAACTTTTGGTACTAGTATGAATTTGCAAATGCTTGAATCCCCCAAACTTGCCAACAGCCAATTTACGCATGTCTGAATGAATGGAGTGCATAAAGATTCAATATAGGAAGCCTTCTAACAGCCGAAGCTAATTAAGTAAGTAAGTAACAGACACTCAGTAAGCACGCTCTAGAAGGAAAAACATTCATGGACAAAACTATGTTCTAGATTTGAATATTCAACAGCTAGCTGTTGCACACGAGAAAGGAATCATCAGAGCAGCTTGAAGATAGCAGTGATGACTACCATGATTTAATTACGTCGGAGTACCACATTAAATTTATTGCAATTGGTGAGCTCCACCGGCAGTTGAAGCTCACAATTCCTTTTTTTTCTGGGAAGTCAGCCGCAGGAAACCAGCAGACCACAGTATGTATTGCTGCTACGTCAACTGGGAAGAAACCTACGTCGAAGATACACAAACGTAAATGAAGAGTTCTTCAGGAGAAAAACTAGCCTTCAGCGGCTTGCCTGCAAAACAGTGCACACTCCTCGTAAGCTGGCTGAGGATGACAATTGTAGCGGCCCATACTAGCTTTGCAAGTCTTTGCTAGCTCCACAGCTTCTGCCTGCTCCTGCCTGTACAAGTGCCCGCCTGCGCCCTGCTGCCGGCTGGTGGGCGCTTTGGCTTTGTGAGCTCAAGCAAAAGTCATCAAGGTTCCAGTCAATAGTCGTGTGCAAACAGTCAAGCGGCCTGTGGGGTTAAGCCTGTTCAGTCCAGGATTGTCAACTTGCCAGTGTTTTTGTTTTTTTTTTTCGAATAGGAATTTGGTGATGCAGCCAATTCAGGTAGTGGCTATCATCCATAGGAAGATGTATCCCTAAAGTGACAATCTCCTCTAAGAAGATTTAGCCAAATATGGCTATAAACCAGATACGAAGTTGAAATCTTTAATGACACTTATATATTTTTGGCTATTCACAGAAACCAAATATTGCAATCTGGAGTAAAAAATGGAGCTATAAACTATAAACCATTGATGATCACCCATTCGAAGATTAAACCAAATATGCCTGGCACCAGATATGAAGTACAAATCTTTAATCATCCTTCTGTATTTTTGGCTACCCACAAAGGAAGAATATTGAAATATGGGGTCAACTATGGAGCCATAAACCATTGATGGTCAGCAATAGGAAGATTTAGCCAAATATTCCTGTAAACTGTATATGAAGAACTTTTTTATCATCCTTCTATAGTTTTGGCTAATTACAAAAATTGAATAAACACATTTGGAGCCAAACATGGCTATAATCCATTGATGATCACCCATAGGAAGATTTAGCCAAATATGCCTTCTAAAAAAAACATGAAATATAGTCCTTCTATGTTTTTGGCTACTTACAAAAACCATATTGAAAAATCTGGTGATTCTTAAATTTTTTAATAAAAGAACCCCTCAAAAATCTAATTTGTTTTTCATTTTTGGATATTTAATTTCTCTTTAGCAGTGAAAAATATGGCTGCACATTACATTTGGCTCTGCCTGTTAGGAAGAGACAAGGGTTTCATGTGGTTCCAGGTTTTCGTGTTAGAGGTGAGTGGCCCCAGAGTTCAATTTTTGGGGACTTTATGAGGCATTGTGTACTTTATAAAGTGTTCTTGGTGGTCTTGGCCCACCTTGGGTGCGTACCCACTTTGGGAGGGAAGAATCATTGATTTCAGTTCCAATTAATAGACTGATTTTGAGAGTAACAGGAATTGGGTTTTAAAAAAAAGATCAAGACTCAGAAATGGGTTCTTGTTTAATTATGTGTGGAACCAAAATTGAAGAAAATATTATTGAAAAGAAAAAGTGACTAGAACCAGGGGTTAATTGGAATTTAATTGCTCCCTCTGATCCAAGTTTATAAGAACTGGACTGTAACTGTTTCTGAATTATGGAACCAAAACCAGAATTTATTTATTTTGAAAACTTGAACGGAGAATCTCAGTGCCATTAATTTGTGCACTGAAAGACAATTATGGTTTAGTTTTTGGAAGCCAAACAAACCACAGGTTCTTTGTAAAAGTAGCAAGCTCAATTCAAACCCGTGTTGGGCAGTTCTCATACTTTTGGTATATGGTTATATTGTGAAGCAAGAAAACTGAGTCATAGATTACTAGTAGTTGTTCAAAGCTAGAATAAATAAGTGCTTTAGAATTTGACCTTCTACTCTATGCTATCCGTGCCTTTCCTTCGGTAAACAAGACCAACTAAGCAAGTTTTGAAATTTTGCACTCACTTCAGTGATGTGAGCTTGAACATGAGGGGGACTTTTTCAACCATACACGCATTCTCTGCACATAGTCCAAGTCTTGGGCACCAAAACAAATTAACTCTTTCTTCTATCACCAGCTACAAACTGTATTACATTTTTATTCTCCACCTTGGAGAGAAAAGTCTTTTGATTTTGTAATGGTTTGACTCTTTCGATAATGCTGCATACATAGTTTTGTGTCTGGTAAAGGCCAAGGTCATGGGCTTAGCCTTGGACTTTACTGAGTGTGAAGACCTGCGCCTAATTTCGAATATAAATTCCTGTGATACCAGAGGTGGGA
>Ga0209208_10000667_pt1 | contig 45703 bp, 26 predicted proteins | sample S1TSphfallax_3_FD_187694 | JGI IMG/M metagenome (GOLD analysis project Ga0209208, IMG submission 187694) | Host-associated microbial communities from peat moss isolated from Minnesota, USA - S1T2_Fd - Sphagnum fallax MG (SPAdes) (version 2) | ecosystem: Host-associated > Plants > Peat moss >...
AACCTCCTTGCCTTGGTCGCAAGCCAAATGCTAGGGTTGCGACAAATTCAATGATTCATTGGAATAAATATTTGTGGGATAAATTGTTGAATGTTTTCATGAAAACCAACAAGGGTAAATGTGGGTGATAATCAAAATTTACCATAAATGCGAATTGAATGCAAACTCTCTCATATGCAGAATTGTTTCAAGCTATTTACTCTCAATGGTCAATAACATAATTTTGTTGTTAATTGCAATCAAACCACAAAAGAAGCTTGATTTTGGAACCTTTCATTTTGAACATTATTAGGAAATGTGTCCTAGTTCATTTTGGGTTTCAATAGATTTTGAGTGAATTTGGACATTTTTACCTAATGAAATTATTTAACCCCCTAGTGAACAAGGACTAGTTGCTATGGACAATGACTTGTTTCACTAGTACTTAGTGAAACAAGGTTACTCTCAAATGAAATACAAATTTACCAAACCATTCACTTGCTAGTTAATTAACTAACCAACATGAAAATCAATTACAATTTAATTATTTAATAATATTATTATTGATAATTTCATGATTTTTCCAGCCTATTATTTATTGACACATGTCACTACTTACGCTAGGTTAAAAATTTAGCCTAAGTAGGTAGGCCATGTAATCAACCTAGGCACCTATTGATGGATATTCTATTGGTGGATATCGGTGCTTATCAATGGTTATTATATTAATGGCTATTGGTGGCTATTCTATTGGTGGATATTGATGATTATTAATTGGTATTATATTAATGGCTATTGGTGATTATTTCGTTGTAAGCCATTAATGGTTATTTTATTGGTGGTTATTGATGGTTATTTTATTAATGGTTATTAATGGTTATTGTGTTATGAATTATTGTTGGTTATTATATGTTATATTATAATTATTGGTGATTATTTTATTAAAAATTATTGTTTGATATTCAATGTTATAATATCATAGGTTATTGGTAGTTATTATATTATAGGGTATTTAAAATTATTTTTCATAGGTTATTATTTTCTATTCTAAGTTATTTTTACCTTAGGTCATTATATTTTGTTTTAGATTATTTTAAGTTATCATACTTAGGATAAAATAATTTATAATAACATAAAGTAGAATGACATTGAATAACTTAAAAGCTTATAATAAACTAATTAAGATACCTTAAGGTAAAATAACATATAATAATTTAGGGTACAATAATTTATAATAGCCTACAATAACATAAAACATAAGTTAGAATAACTAAAGTAACTTAAAATAATATATGGTATATCATAAAGTAACATAGATAGAATATTTTTTAAAAATAGTAGTAAACTTATTTACTATAGTAAATTGTAATAGTGAATTATGTTAACTAGTAATGAAACATGATGTCTACATAGTGATATTATAATGAAATAACTTTCACCAGGGTGAAATCAATAAAATGCAATGAAGTTATTTCACTTTTAAAGTCCCATAGTGATTTAACCTAGTAAATTGCACCTCATTTTGGTAGTAGTGGAATGACAAGCATTACAATGAACATTGCCCATTTGATAGATGATGATATCTATTACATGATAATTTCCACATTTTTTTGAAATGGAGGCTAAATAGGGTTGTATATGGACAACATGTTAGTCACCAAAAAAAAAGGGGGATTAAATATTTTAGAACAAGGAAGATACAAATAAAACTATTAACAAGAAAATTTAATACATATATTATGAGAAACAAAGGTAGAATGAAAATGAGTGTGAAGCGGTGAGAAAATGTGAATAAGATAGATTAAAAAAAATTGAAAGGCATAAAACAACATATAATAAAGAAGAGTTGAAAAAAAAAACAATATTATAAAGAAGAATTCAAACCAAAAGAATCTTTTTTGGGGAACATTTCCTTTGTTGATTATTTGCTCAAAGAGGCCTTACCCAAGAAGGTGAAATTGTTGGTGCTTGAACTCCAAAGACAAAGGAGCAACAACAACAAAAAAAAGAAGAAAAGATTGATTCGTTCAAGGAAAAAATAAATTACACTTTCCCTATTTTCAAACCATATATCTTCTTCATTTCTTGTCCATTTTGAACAATTTAAAAAGTTATGGGCATGTGATTTAAAGGTTTAAAAAAGGCTTTTGAAGTATAGAGACAATGGAGCAATGCATAAAGATTTTAAGCTCCAAAACTCAAACTATTCTTCTGTGGCTAAACCAAACATTAATCCCCTTCACTTCCAAAGGGCATATTTTGTTCATTCATTGACAAATTTGGGTGATTTTTGTAGTTTTGGATGAACCATGTGGAGTGCTACAAAATATTTCTATCTACATGCAATGGAACAATGTTTAAAGATTTATAAGTCTTTAACCTTAAGTGCTTATGATAGGCTTGTTTACCTTAACATGCTTAAAACCCAAGTGATTTAAGAGCATAATCTTGATATTGTATCTCATATCCTTGCCCAAAGATGAATTCTCATCAACTATATTATAATTTATTTATTTATTTTCTTAATTTCAACATAGACTTTCTTTTATGTAGTATATATGTCATATACTTGGACCATTTTAACTTCTACAATCTCCATAGCTAGTTATTAAAAAAGAATTTAGGGGTTTGAAAAAAAAAATCATGATGAATTCTTTTTTCCCACAAGGGTCGAGTGAAAAAACACCTTGCACCCCCCCCACCCTTGTGGGTCAATGGAAAATTGCCTAGGAGGCTAGGTGATTTATCATCAAGTTTGGGTGGAAAAACACTTAGTGGTTGTCAAATGATTTGTTTCTTTCCAGGTCGACTAGAAAAAAAATCACCTAACATATTTCCACCTATTACCAAACTAGGTGGAAAATCATTTTTTTCCCATTCAAATTGAAAAAAAAAGATTGGAAAAATCTTTGGTAGCCAACTATTTTTCCACCCAAACTTGGTGGTAAATCACCTAGTGGCCATTGGGCATTATTTTACCATTTTTTCAAAAAAATTTGAGGTCAAGTGAAAAAACATTCCTAGTGGCACAAGATGTTTTTCCACCCAAACTTGGTATGGGGGGGGGGGGGGGGGGGTGGATTGCCTTGTACTTGCCAAGCGTTTTTCCACCCAAACTTTGGTTTTCTTAGTTGAATGAAAAAAATCACTTAGTGGTTGCTATGCATTTTTTCATCGAACTTGGTGGGAAAGTTTTGGCAGCCACCTTGAAGTGTTTTTTCCCCACAACCTTTATGGGACATCACTTGGTGGCCACAAGGTGTTTTTTTCACCTTTTGTTTTCCAAATGGTTCGAATGAAAATAATCTCTTGGTTGTTGCTAGCCATTTTTTCATTCGAGGGCTTAAGAAAACTAAGCCCTTAAAAATTGTAATCACAAGTATAATCTTTTTGCAATTACTTTTTTTGGTAAGGTATGGACATCACATCTTGGATTTTTTTGCTTGTTTTAAGTATATTTGATTAACTTGAAACTAAATCTAATCAATTATTTTTTAAAATCCAACAAACAATGAAAAACTTGAATGTATGGAATATATTTGTGACAAAATAATACATGTCACATAATTTGAAAAATTTGCATACATATTTCTAAACTAAGGTTGTGAGTGAATTCATGGGTAATTTTTTTTATGGTGTATGATATTGATGTACATGAATTAAAACTAGGACCATTTAAAGATTTAAAGTTTTTGGATGAAACTTCATTAAAAAATGTGTGTTTTTTGCATTTTTGAATAATAAATGCATAATTTAAAAAATTTAAGAAAAAAACCACTACCATATCAAAGAGGAGGAGATTTCATAGATGGGCATTGCATTTTTTTTTCAATTTTCTTTTGTTTGGTAATGTTTTGTGAACCACAAATATGAAGCCCTATGGATGTTGAAAAATTATGAATTATAAATTGTATGTATATTAATTTTATTCAATTCTTTTCATCTAATCGTTGGGTCAAGATTAATTTTGACTCAAAGTGAACTTTGAGTTCCAAAATGTTGTCATGCAAATTTTTTAGTTTTTTGCTTGTGTTTATGATAGCCAAAGAATACCATCAAGATTTTAACTTACTACGTATTGTAATATTCGTTATACATCACCTTTTTTGGTGAAAAGTGGTTTACCCTTAGAGTGCTTTCACCTTCAAACTTAAGGAAATTGCTTGGTGGCCACCAAGTATTGTTTTATTAAATACCAAATGATTTAAAAGGAAGTTTACATTTTCTATTGTAGGTTAACATTTGACAATTTGTTGTGCAATTGCAGAAAGTGAATTTGGGTGATTTCATCAATGACCTTGGTGAAAATTGTGTAATATTTTTATTGTCACATTTTTTACCATAGCACATTGACCTCCATTGTACACCTTAAATAGTTGATCATATTCCATTATGAAATTGTTCCCCATAATAAGAACATCTTGGTCAAACTCACCCTCTCCATCTATAATCATCAATTGTTTTCCACCATTGTTATCTCCTCCTCCCTTTACACCAATTATGATGATGATAATGGTAGTAAAGTTCCAACTTTGAATAAAACTTCTAAATTCCTTCATGGAATCCATGTGAAAAAACATAATTTAACCAACTTAAGTGGAATCTAATAATTGATAACACGATGGTTGTCAACTGAATTATAATGACAACATGTATGTCACCTTTTTCAAAAACCTTTTTGAATTTTGATTCAATGCCAACATTGTTGACCTTCACTAACATGCCCTTTCGTAGATGTTGTTCACACAATTCTATATGTGGTGATTTTGCGCTCAAAATGATTGTGATGAAAACTACCTTGTCCAACAAATCATATTGCAAATATGCATAGCTTGGATCAAATTCCATTCTTTAATTATTTGCAATTTGATCAAAGGTGCCAAAACACCTTTGTTTCAAATTCAACCTTTAATTCCAAATTAATCCAAATCATCCACTAGAATAATTAATCTAGTTTCAATCATTACAAATAATAGACATTGTGCAAATCAAAGAAAGTAGAACTTACCGCAATGAATTTGACAACAAACAAGTGAGGTGGCACAACAAGTCCACTTGGCAAAACACGCACTTGCAAAAATAACAAAAAACAATAATGTAGAATGAAAGTTTAAGCTAAGGATGATGTGCATTGTAATGAAAAGGGAAAAATAACACATAATGTTATTTTAAGTTTGGGATAAAATACCTAAACCCTAACCCTTTACTGTTGTTTTCTTTGATTTTACCTATCCTTGATTTCAACTTAACTTTGAAAAATCTTATTCATGATTCAACGATTAAATAATGGTCTAAAAATGGGCAAGATATCAATACTTGTAATGTCATCCATGAGTGTTAACCATGCACCCCATTCATACCCAAAACCTTAAATTTTTATTACCATATAATCATTCAAAAGAAGTTCTAAAACATTTCAATTTCAAGTCTTGGTTAGAACACCTAAACCCTAAATCTTTTACTATTATTTTAACTTTTAAAAATCATTCTTTTCATTTTTTTCTTTCATTCAAACATATTAAATATTAGGTTAAACATCATTTTTTTGGTCATTTGCATTAAAAATTAGGTCACAAAAAAATTGTTTTCCATTTTCAATCATATGTATAAAGTGTTTGGTTCCAAACAATTTTTTTTTTGTTCTATTATTCTATTCCAAATTAGGGTTTTTTGGTGGTGAAATTTTTCCATGCTTGGCACCAAAAAAAACAATTGTGTCTTGTACAAAGGTTTTATTTTGGAAAAAAATCTTTGAAACTCACCATATTCCAAGGGAAAAAAATGAAATCACCATATTTAGACCATAGGTTCCTAAAATATATAATGAGGTTTCCAAAAAACAAATCTCCATTTGGGGAGGTTTTTGCATGTTGTGTATTGAAAATTTAAAAACATGTATGTTCAACATTATGGTGATTATTTTATCATAAATTAAATATATGATATTGCATTATATACAATTTTCTATGAATTCATATACATGCATGAAAGAAAAGAAGTAATGACTAATGTTTCTTTGATGGGCTTGATTGTTTTTGCTCGAAAAAAAAAGAAAATGATAAAAATGGGGGTTTCACCCAATATAAGTAAGATAAAAACCCAAAAAATGTCTGAAAAATATTGAGTTTTGCTATATATAATTTTTGAACAAGACTTGATAATATTTCCATTAAAATTTATTCATAAATTTTTTTTGAAATGAAAAATAACCTTTGGGTTTGCTATGAAATATATTGATGTTATATAGAAATTATTAAGTTCAGCCCCCCACCCATTAAAAAGAGACAAACCTTCCCAACCCCACCCAAGGAAAATTCGTTTGGAATGGAAGAAAACCCCACCCCCCACCTGAATATGTATAAATAACCCTTTTGGAAGGGAAAAATCCCCTAGCACCACTTCATTTCATATCACCCAACCCAACCGTGAAAAACCCCCATCCACCCCATCCCAAGAAACAACTCCTTGGAAGAAGAAAGAGAAAAAAAATAAAATCCAATCCCTTACCATTAAAAACCCCTTTTGAGAGATGAAGAAATTAGATACCCAATCTTACCCCTTGTCTCTTCCTAAATTTCCACCTAATAAGTTTATCCTAGTGCACTTCACCCCGCCCTTCAACTTTTAAAAGGAGAAAACCTACACCAAACTTACAACTTTATCAATGAAGTTTACATTTTGATTCTTAGTCACCTATACCCATTTGGAAAGAGTGCCCATAATGTTTTTGCAAGATATAACTAACAAATAAATCTAAGAAAATTTGTCAGTAGGAACAATAACAATTTATAGAACCTTGGAGTGCTTAGTTATGCAAAACTTCAATAATCCAATGGTTTAGTGTTCACATGAATCTTAAACTTGTTTCTCACCCAATTACTAGACTCACAAACCACCATTCTAGAATCTTAGTTCTTATATTATTAATACATTTGCATGTTAAGTGGCTCCATGAACAAAGGCCCTTCATGATATATTACTACCTTGTAATAATGATATGTAACTATCTTGTTATGCAACAATACACTTTAGATGGGTATTTTGCTTTGCCACCTCCCAATTACTTAATTGGATGATGTGTTAAATATGTAATGTATCTAAAATAAATAAAAATGTTATCACATGATCTAGCCATGGTCAATTGTATCCTCATCACTTCTCACAACTTCAAGTACTAAAATCAAAATTTGAAATAAATTTTAAAAATCAAAATTTAATGCAATTATACACACACTCCTATTTTTCAAGTTTTAACATGCCCATTTTAAACCACCACCTAAGGTGCACGAACAAAGACCTCTATTGTAAATATACAATAAAATGACACATGTTACCTTTTCTTGTTTCTATTTTGGTTATTATGAATCCAACAAATAATTTATTTTTTTCTTTTGTTTTTATTAGAAATTGGAAACACCATTTTAGTTTTTAGTCATGCACAAGCATTGGGATTTTGTAGATTGACTTCATTTTAGTGTTGAATGTTGACATAATACCTCAATGATGCACCCTTCCTTCCCATGCATAATCATAATGCCCTTGGTGTTGCAACAAAACACAATTATGCACTACTCCAATTTATGGTTTTTTTTATTGGGTTTTCTTGTCAAAATTACTCAAAAATGATAGACAATAAAAAAAAACCACCCTATGAATCTATGCAAGTTGGTTTGGACCTACTAGGGTGATTGGGTAGTCAATTTGGACCTTATCATTTTGATTGACAAAGTGATTGATAGAGTGATTGAATATTTGACTAGGTCAAATTTATAGTTAAATTAAAATCATTTTTTAGATTATTGTTTTAGAAAAAATAGGTTGGTAGATAAGTAGGTAGCTAGTAAATAAACATGTAGGTTAAAAAAATACTTTTAAGTAGGTAGGTGTTAGCTTAACCTAACCTAGCCAACATCTTCATCTCACTTCACTTCATCAAACTACCTTAGCCCTCTAAGCATGCACATAGGTTGCAATTATAAAGAATTGAACCCCAAACCTTCATAATGATTAACCAAGTCCTTATTAGTGGATTACACCATTAAAGATGTTTAGCATTTGTCAAGTTTTTTTATTCCACACATTAATTTCACATCATTAAACATAGTGGCTAAACCTAATGGCTAAATCAAGTGGCTAAATTTAATGGCTCATAATGACTAAATTTAATGGTTTAATCTAGTGGCTAAGCATAATGGTCAAACTTCGGTTAAATTTCATGGCTAAACTTTATCTAAACATAATGCTTAAATATAATGGTTAAACATAATGACTAAACATCAATTAAACATAGTGACTAAACCCAATTAATAAACCTAATGGCTAAACTTTGGCTAAAATTAGTGGCTAAACATAATGATTAAGCTTTGGTTAAACCTAGTGGCTAAATCTAATGTCTAAGCATAATGTCTAAACCTTGGTTAAACATATTGGTTAAACATAGGCTAAACATAATAATTAAATTTAACGGTCAAACATAATGACTATAATTTGGCTAAACATAGTGGCTAAACATAGGCTAAACTTAATAACTAAATTTAATGGTTAAATATAATGACTATAATTTGGCTAAACATAATGGCTAAAATTAGGTTAAATCTAGTGGTTAAACTTAGTGGGTAAATTTTGTGGTTCAACCTAGGCTAAACCTATGGGTAAATTTAGTAGCTCAACCTAGGTTATACCTAGTGGTTAAACATAATGGCTACACCTAATGCCACCTAATGGTTAAATTTAAATTAAACCTAATGGCTGAAATTTGGCTAAAATTTAAGTAAATATAATGGTTACATTTAATGGCTACATACATTAATGGAAAATCTATCATCTACAACCAATTGTTTGCAACTATAGTTTGAAAATTAAAAATGACAATTTTAATTGCAAATACTAGGTTTTCCACTAGTGATAATGGTTATACCTAACACCTATACCTAGTGGTTAAACTTAGGTAGGTAAATGGGTGGATAAGTAAGTAGGTAGGTGAGAAGGTATAAGTAGATAAGTAGGTAGTATTTAGTAGGTAGGTCAATGTACATATATAAGGTAGCAAACCATGGTGCATTTGACTAAAGACCATTGGCCATTTTAACTAAATGTTACACTTGATTAAAGACCATTGGCCATTTGGCCTAAGGTTGTACAAGTTGACTATATGTATATAGTCAAATAAACCATTATAGTAAAGTTGATCGATAAAAAAATACATGTGTCATTCAAGCCCTTGGATTTTAATTACAATGTACATGTCCAAGAGTAAAAAATGATAAATTAATCAACTTGAACCTTTTAAAAAACCATGATTTGTAGTATTGATGCAAGAACCTTTCATTCACAATACTTACCTTTAATTTGGCATAATCATAAGACATGCACTAGAAGAAAATGTGAGTTTTCTCCCACAAAAAACCTTTGATTCTTGACATATGCATAATGTAAACTTTATGGTTTCATCCATTACAATGTATAATATGCGGTGCTTATGGTGCCAATTTGACAAATTAGATAAGGGCATTAATGTAGTTGATACTTGATAAAATTTTCAACTTTTTTGCAAGGTGAATTTGCATCAAATGGTGATTTTTTCTTCAAAGTCGCAAATATTTCATTGTTAAATTTCAAAATGAATATAATTTTTAAAATGACAAGATTCTATTTAAAGTCCTTATAAATAGTAAAAAATATAGATGGATCCTAAAGAAAAGTTTACTTATATTTTTGTTACCAAATTTGATTAAATCATCTTATGGATGATCACCATTTTAGCTAATTGGGAAAATCTTTATTAACTCTGATGACTCATGGCAACAAAGTTACCACATGGAATTTCATGTGTTATTTCATTTTCATTTCTTCTATACCTTTTCAATCCATTTCAATATTTCTTTGCTAGGGTAGACTAGGCAAAGGGAAATTTATTGTAGGGACTTGGAGTAATCAGTTAAAACTAGTGTTGGGTAGGTATTTGGATTGTTAGATAAAAATTAATGGTTTTAGTTCCAATTCTTACAATCCTATTCAAAATCTAGTCTTGGTTTTGGAACCAACTAAAATTAAAGCTGATTTGATATATAAAGGTTGTGGAATTAGGTGGGAATTGACCCCTAGTTTTAACCTTGACTATTACTCCAATCAAACTTAGGGGTTGGTTCCTGTTAAGGGGGGTACAATGAGTATGTGATTTTGGATGAATAAGGCACTTAAGATAGGGATTAATCAGGGAACTTTGTTAGTTTGAATTTTGAATTCTTGTTGTTTAGATCATGATGATGTGACTTGGGATAGTTCAAAAAGGGAGAGTTTTGAAAAACAAGAGGAGAAAGGAGAAGATGAAACAAGGGAGTTTTAGAGAAGAGTAGGAAGAGCTGGAGGTACTTGGAATAAAGAAACACATATTTTGTTTTCATATAGCACAAATTTTAAATGTTGTTTTGGATTTTTTTCAACAAAACATGAAATTGTGCTATAATTTGGATTCATGTTTTCAGTAATACAAAGAAGCACAAACTTTTACAATGAATTTTATGTTCATCTTTTCTGTGATTTTTTTGTAGTGTTAGATTATGATGAAATGAATTGTAATATTATTTTTGGAGGTTTTTTTATAATGTATTCAGAAGTGTAGATTTTGGTTATATACAATAACCATGAATTTGATGTTGGAATGGTGGTAATGTTAAGTTTGTTGAGACTTAAGACATAAATAATGAACATATGCATGTGAAATGCAAATATGTTGTTACAATAGTGTGAAATATTTTACAAGAATATAAATTTCACTTTCCCCATTTGGGAGCCATCTTGTGGGGAATGTCTAGGTCCTTTAGCAAGCGGAGGATTTGGGTGCCATGTAAACATTTGTATTACATTTTGCAAAATGCGATGTATGCTAGGATTGGAAAACCATTCATCCACTATCCATCTTGGAGTTGGAATGAGGTTCATATATTATTAGATTGTGCCAAAATCCTAGATGTAAATTAGGTTGTAATATCATTAGATTATGTTTTAAAATGGATTGAACTATGGGTTTTGTTCTTTTGGAATGCATTTTGCTGCAAAAATAAAAATATTTTTCAACATGATGTGCAAAGTGCACTATTCACTAATTTCTTAAGCATTTTCCCATTCCATCATTATGTGGGCATCCTACCTTGAATTACTATGTGCCTAACTTAACTTACACAAGTTATTGTTTCACCCTTTTGCATTGTAATGTAGTTCCTTCAAGTTTCACCTTTGACACCATTTTTTTCGGATGAAGCTGGATGTGAAAATTTTGTGCATCCAATAATTTCCATTCGTCATAACTGTTTTGGAATTACTTTCATCCATACACTCAACTAGCCAAAAGTTTCATCCAAACAATTCGTTTACTTCAATTATCATCCAAAAGTTCATTTGTGTTCCATGTTCATCCAAATATTTCATGCTTTTTGTAATTGTCATTCATGTACATGTGGGTTTCATTCAACATAATTGTTTTGGAATTCATTTCATCCATAGATTTCAACTTGATGAATATTTCATCCAAACAATTCATCTATGTGTAATTATCATCCAAAAAATTCATTGATGTTCCATTTTCATCTAGACATTTCATCCATGTACATGTGGAAAAATATTTTCCACATCATTATTGCATGGCATAAGGATATTTTAAAAATATTTTGTCCCCATCATCATAATATTCCAAATATATTTGTTCTCGTTCACATGCTCATGCTCACGCTCACATGTTCGTTTCCTAGTGTTATTGGCCCAACCCCTAACAATATTTTTGCTTTCTTTGGTAATTTTGTTCCTTTTAACAAAAATGATCTTTGCCAAATTCAATTCAAAAAGGATTTAGGGTTATTGCTTGCTAAAAAACTTTTTCCATTGTCATTTGTGGAAGCACCATTTTTAAAGATAGAATGATTAAAAATGCAACTACAATTGCATAAAACCAATCATTTTATTAGCCAAATTCAAAGTAAATAACATAGTTTTGTTTATAAGTTTATCATAATTTAGCTAGATTTAACCATGTATTGTTTCAATAGTGAATTTTAATCAAAAATTTCCAAATATAACATAAATACTCAAATTTAATTAATTTATTGTTTTTTAAAACCATGTTTAGCTTAAATCATTATTTTAAATATAAATTATATTAATTTAGTCATACATTAACAATTTTCAACCATGCTTATTTTAAATAATTGTATTTAAAGGTGTTAAACCATGTTAAACCAAAGTAATTATGTTTAATTTGATTTATGTTTGTTTAGCCATGTTTGGCTCAAATAGTTGTGTTTAATCTAATTTAGCCATGTGTTAGCTTGGGTGATTATTTTTTGCCAAAATTATTTAAAATAATTGTGTTTAGCCATGTTTAGATTAACTTAGTCTATGTTTAGCTTAGGTTAACCTAGGTTTAGCCTAATTTAGTTTAGGTTTAACCTAACTAGGTTAATTTATTTTTAACATAGGGGGGCCTAGGTTAACCTAGGAGTATAATAATCTTATCTATTTAAAAAAAAAGATTTGAGCTAAATAACCTTTGACAGTTGCATAAATAACCATGATTTGTTTTTCAATAAGAATTGGGCTATATTGTGGTTGTTTGAGAACCTTTGTTAGCTTGGCCCTGCAATTTAATAAATACTAGGTACATACATAATCCAAATAAAGTAAATAAATTCAAATTGCAAAAAAAGAATTTCAAATTGGAAAAGTTGAAGTTCAATTATCAGATTACGTGCTTATCAATGAAGCTAAAAACGTAGATCATCTGTTGAAAGAGGTTGAAAGGGGAAAAAGAATGAATGCTCGTAATCAATTGTTAGTGTTGGTAGGTAGTAGGTAGGTTGACCTATCTCAACATAGGGTGGCCTAATTTAATTTGAGGCAAAATGTTTTAATCTTTATAATTTTGTGTTTAATAGATTTAATATTTAAAATGTGGTAGTGCAATAGATGAGGATTTGAACCCCAAAATGGAAGTGAGGGGCTCAAGTCCTTATTATTGTAATTTATGATACTTAGGCCACATAACTTAGGTTAGATAACTGAGGCCACTTAGCCTAGGTTAGATAACCTGACGCGCCCCCAGGTTCCTTGTTAGACCTAAAAAGGGTCCAACTATGTTAAAGAGTGGAAGTAGTTGGAACTTGGTGCCGCTCCCAGCTTCTAGCACTAAAGGGGGTGAGAGGGGCGTGCTGAAAGCTCCGGGATTAGACTAGGAAGAGGGACAACTATTTAGTTATTGGGTCTTGCATAAAAACCAACCACAAGTCGGTTAGTTCACCTTCGAAAACACCTTTGGTGTTGGAACAAGCCATGGGCAACACGGACTCACTTGACTCACCACGGCCCAGACTCGGGGGAAGCCACCACCTTCCCCCATATAGTATTCTCTGTGTTGCTCCGCCGCACCCACATCCAAATGACTTTTAATCCTAGGACTCCCAAGGGGGAGTCCCGAAACTATCCCAAACTCTCGGGACTTTGGGAGCTCATAACTCTTGGCTCAAACCTCTAATTGGGACTAGGTCTAAAGCAAACTTGTAGCTCTCCTCAAAAGCTTTCCAATGGTGTGTCGCACTCCACCTACACACCCCGGGGTCGGGTCGATTCCTGACTTCTAGTGGTCGGGAGTCACATCAAATACTCCCAGGAGTGTAGGAAAGTGTGAGGGAGTGAACCCTCACACTCCCAAGGTAACTCCCACTTTGGGAAATGGAGTCCCAGGGGACTCCCGAAACTTCAGAAAGCGATTTCAAGGGTCAAAATTCAATTGCTTGTGACGTTCTTTATATCATTGGAAGGATCTTGAAACTTAGATGTCTAAAATGGGCTCGCATTGCTCATTTGGAATCTGAAACACAAGTTATGACCAAAAGAAGGGTCGGAAGTCAAACTACCAGTTTGACTCCCAACCAGAAAAAATCAAGAATCGACCCAATTTACTTGGCTGTAGATGACATGCAACATACCATTGGAAAGCTCTCGACGAGAGCTACAACTTTGCTTTAAACCAGACCTCGATCCAAGGTTTGCTCGCAAAGTTATGGGGCTCCAAAGTCGCGAGAGCCCCGGTTGGCGCGATTTCAGGACTCCCACGCAGGAGTCCCGAGAGAGAAAAGCCATTTGGATGTGAGCCATGTGGAGAGGTGCAGAGTATATTATAAGGGGGAAGGTGGTGGCTTCTCCCAAGTCTGGGCCGTGGTGAGTCTTGTGTGTTCGTGTTGCCCGTGGTTCGTCCTAACACCAAAGGTGTTCCAATTATGCACTAACCACCTTATGTGGGTTGTGTGCAGGCTCGTGTGAATGAGTGAAGCTTGTCAACTCGTCTTAGTCCCATCCCGGAGCTCCAACACGCCCTTCTACCCTTCAAAGTGTTATGAGCTAGGGAGCGTGGCCCAACTCCTCCCCCTTCCGCTATTTTTCACTTGGACTCACATTTGAGTCTTTCAAGGAGTTGGGAGTGCGTCACCAAGTTCCCACTTTTGGGAGTGCAAGTCTCATCCTCACACTTGCCTCATAGTGGGGTTGCGACATAACTTATGCTACCTAAGTTAGGTTATGTTGATTTTTGTTCATGTGTGATGATTCATAATTGAACATGTGTTTATAGATTTTTGACACATGTCATCCATTTATCAAGGCATATTTTGTAACTTTTAGTTGAGTAAAACAACTAGGTTGACATGACATGCATTTTACACATCAAACCAAGGTTAATGGTGACATGGAATTTCAATGTTATAAGAAAATTAAAAAATCCTAGTTGATGAGATGACTAGGCTTTAAAACTATATGTCCTTTACAACTAAATGGGTGAAAGAACATGGGTTTAACAACTCAATAATCACTAGTCACAAATGTCCTTTCTAGAATTAATACATTGTCATAAAGGTAAGTTGCAAAACCCAAAATGTGTTCTTATGTCAGTTCAAGCATGCCATTTACTCTTTGCTATGGAAAACAACAATTTTTGACATTGCAACATTGTGTGTTAAATCTTCAAGTTTAAGTAGTGGCCCAAATTGTTGTTGATACATAGGTCCCATGGTTGAACAATGTTTTTTGAACCAAAATAGATGATATTGGTTGCTTTTAGATGCTTTTGATGTTACCATATCACTTGTATGTCAATTTTGGACAAATTTCTTAACATTTAATTCTAGTGAAACTTAAGATTTTGATGGAGAGCTTTAACTTTGTCAACAAAACATGCAAAACCAAGTGGTACAAGTCTTAAACCCTTTCTTTTCATTTATGCACTTTTTCTAAAAGGCCAAAATTCACAAAATGTTGTGCATGATATTAAACCCTTGTTACAAGGGTTTGGGTTTAGTCATTCAATTTGTTGGGAAGGAGAAAACATCACAAATTGTAAGTGATTATGACCATTAGGTATTGCTTCCTTTGTATGCATACTCTTATTTTTGTAGACAACTTTTTTAATCCAAGTGATCTAGTTGTTCAAGCTATTAATTTTACATCTTAAAGTACTTTAAACTTAAAATACAAGCTATGAACTTAAAATATAAAAACAACTTCTGATTATGAAGCATAACTTTTGATTTCAAAATAAAAAATTATAAGATTTTGTATCACTATCACCTTTGATATTAGCTTTCCAATAACCCTATGCATGCTAGATTTGAAGATTATTTGAAGCTGTTACGAGGAATGGATCAAAGTGGGGTCGACTATGAAAATGTGAACATTAACTAAACATTAACATAATGCTTCTTCACATTTTATCGTGGTAGGTCTTGATTCTTCAAAATGTTTTGGTATTTTTTAAATGGACACAACACATTAAATTATTTAATGAAATTCATTACATTCCATTAAATCACCTTAACTTGTTAAAATAAAACTACATAGTAGTTCCACCCACGAATGAGTTTTATGAATGGCATATTTTCATGTGGAGAGGTGTGCAAGAATTCTTCATAGGTGTTCAACAAAACTACTAACGCATCATTATTTATATTTTTACTGGAATGACTACAAGAACTGCATATGTAGATTTATATTGAAAATTTTCCAAAGGGATATTCCAAAGAACGATGAAAGAAATTAATGTTGAAAGCATTGTTTTCATGACCTCAATCTTAGGCTCGCGACCAAAGCAATGGTATGAAAATGTGTGGGTCGAAAGTGCAATGTGAGAATCACATTCACATTCTCAAGAGTGCGGATAGGTCTTCATGTCATGGCCTGGATCCAACAACACAAGTAAGATAAATTGGTCTTAGCTATGCTACCATGTCTTGGCATCCTAATAGTGTAGCCACGTCTCGACATCTTGGTAGTGCAACCACGTCTCAATAGTGCAACAGTGTAGCCATGTCTCGATAGTGCAGTAGTGCAGCCACATCTCGGCAATATAGCCACATCTCGGCAGTGCAGCCACGTTTCGGTATCTCTCAGCGTAGGCCATCAAAGATGATCTAGTATATGATGGTTCAGGGTTATAAAAGGAGATGGTCTGGGGGACAACCCTCTAGCAAACCAACACCAGTTGATGGATCAATAGAGCTCCTAGTCCTCTAGTATTGCCTTGTCTTGTCTTGTCTTGTATTTCCCCGCTTGGTTGTAGCCAGGCTTCCTTGCCTTGCTTTGCCCTAGTCCGGTCCATAATAGTTTGGTTTGTTCCTTCTTCTGTTTGGAATTAGTAGTTTCGCTGCCATTATCATCACTAGCAGCAACATGATCTATAGCAGTTTTGTTGTTGATTGTTGCGATGGTGGTGTAGATGTCATGGCAGTTTTTCCATCATTTTCGTAATCATGCCCTCTTTCTTATATGCCTGCCGCTGCTGTTTTTCACGATCTTCTACAGTTGGGTGATTAGCGTTTGATTTGCTTTTGCTTATTCTTGTGGCTTGCCGAATGCATCTCCACCATTCTGCCATAAAAATCCATCTATGCCAATGCCAAGCTCAGTCACATCTTTTTTTTTTTTTTAGCTTCTACAGAGTTGGAATTGCCAACTATAGTAATTTCCGTGGGTGCTGGAAGATCAAACTTGCTCACTGCTCCTCCATCGATTTTCGCAGGAATCTGAAGACCGACATTTGTAGAAGTTGCGTTCTTCTTCTAACTTGCTACAATTTTGGGCATCGCCGCATCTAGATTCTAGATGGGATCATACCCATTCTCCTGAGATTTTTGCTACTTTAGTTCGGGACCACCACCGTTTGCATTGAATCTAGAGGCATAAATCACGTCAAAGTCGAGTGCAATAACACCATAACGAGACTCTTGCTGGACCTCAAGCCTCCTTGCAACTTTCAACCTCATTGTTATCATCGATAACTACCACCATGGACAACTTGGAATCAAACATCGACCTCAATCAAATCCTTGCTGCCCTTCAACACCTTCAACAAGAAAATGTTGTGCTCAGAAACTCAGTAAACCGCTTACAGGATCAACCACAACCTCCTGCCCCAGTACTCGTTGCCCCTACTATGGTCGCCCCAGAGCCCAAGATCAACATACCAGAAAAGTTCAATGGCACATGCCCCAAATTTCAAGGCTTTGTCAGCCAGGTTCGCTTGATCATTCAGCTACACCCTTGTCGTTATCCAGATGACACCACTCATATAGGATTCATTGGAACCCTATTCGCTGGGACAGCTACAACATGGTTTGCTCCCATCCTGGAGACATCATCCCCTCTCCTACAAGACTTCGATGCCTTTATGGCGAAATTTGAAGCAGTGTTTAAGGACAATGACAAGGCCAGGACTTCAGCCAACAAGCTGCGTCAGCTCTAGCAAGGGACACGTTCGGCCACCATCTACACCTCAGAATTTAGGCAGCTTACCTACGACGTTAATTGGGGAGAAGCTGCTTTGATTTATCAGTTTTGATGTGGGCTTCATGACGATGTTCAAGATCTTTTATTGACACTCGCAGACCCTTCTTCCCTTAGTGAAACCATCACCCAGGCAATTCGGTGCGACAATCGTCTGTTCGAACATCGCCAGGAAAAGAAAGTCACCTCCAACGCCTAGCTTTTGATTAGTCACCCTATTACGCTACCCTTAGTTCCCCAAACAACAACAGTTGCTCGACCTACCTCTTTCGGACCTGCCCTGATGTAGATCGATGCGACCAAGTTCAAACCTTTAACAGAGGCCGAGAAACTTCACCGATGGGCAAACAACCTGTGCCTCTACTATGGCAACCCAGGGCACATTGCTCGCTAGTGCCTTCAAAAACTTGCCAAACTTCAAGTGCAAGCTGTGGAAACTCCCCAAGTATTGGAAAACGAGAACATCTAGTCATAGTAAGAGTCGTGCGATTGGATCTCACCCAACACCACCTTTGTAAAGGCTCCTGTTCAGCCGTTGGTCCTAGTCCCAGCTTCACTCAGCATGTGGACATCATTCGTATTCTAGAAGAAATACCACAAGTGTTAGCATTAGTGGACTCTGGTGCCACCTCTTTTTTCATCGACCAAACATTTGTCGCCTGACACAACATTCATGTGGTCAAGAAGTTAGCCTTTGTTCCGGTGGAGGTTATTAATGGGAGAACCATCGCTTCCGGTGTAATCACACACGAGACAACCCTTCTGGAACTATATATTGATAAGCACACGGAAAAGATTGTTCTCAACATCATCTCAACCCCTCACCATCCCGTCATCCTTGGTCTGCTTTGGCTGGAAGCGCACAACCCTATCATCGATTGGCAATCCAGAACCCTCACTTTTAGCACACAATGGTGCACCTCTCAAGAACCCCAAGCCCAGAAAAACACCCTGTCAAGTCCTGCCAAGAACCCTGTGGTCAAGAACCCAAAAAAGGTCGGAACCAATTCTAGTCCTGTCAAGTCTGTCCTATCAAGTCCTGCGATCAAGAGCCCCCTGATGGCTAGAACTAAACCTTGTCCTATCAAGAATCTTGTCAAGAATCCTGCCTAGAAAACCAACCATGTCGGGATCTTCTTTGTTGGAGCAGTACCTTTCTATCGAGTTGCCAAGAATCTTCAAGCCTTTGCCATCCATGTCAACCCAGCCAACAACAAAAACCCCCAGTCGGAACCAAAACTTGTCAAACTCCCCGAGAAGTACAAAGACTTTGCTGATGTCTTTGAAAAGAATAAGGCTGATTAGCTCCCCGAACATCGTCCATACGACTATCTGATTAATCTAGAGGAAGGACAATCACCACCCTTTGGTCCTATTTATGGCCTATTGGAACCAGAACTCCAAAGCCTGCGTGATTACCTTACTGAAAACCTTGCCAAAGGGTTCATCCGACATTCCAAGTCTCCAACTAGCGCCCCAATTCTGTTTGTCAAGAAGAAGGATGGCTCCTTTCGACTTTGTGTGGATTATCGTGGACTCAACAAGATATCCAAAAAGAATCGGTATCCCTTGCCTTTGATTTCAGGCCTCTTGGATTGGCTACATACCGGGAAGATCTTCACCAAGATTGACCTTCGTGGAGCCTATAACTTGCTCATGATTCGCCTCGGTGATGAATGGAAGATAGCCTTTCGCACATGCTACGGCCACTTCGAGTACACGGTTATGCCTTTCGGCCTCACCAATGCACCTGTAGTCTTTCAGCACCTAATGAATAATATCTTCGAGGAGTACATGGACGAATTTGTCGTGGTCTATTTAGATGACATTCTAATCTTCTCCAAAAACTAGGAATACCACGACAAGCATGTACGGTTGGTGTTTGTGAAGCTACGAGAGCATGGCTTATACGTTAAGCTAAAAAAGTGTGAATTCGACAAGTCCTTAGTGGAGTTCCTCAGCTACGTGATCTCTCCAGCTGGCGTTTCCATGGACAAGTCGAAGGTTGAGACCATCCAGTGTTGGGCTACTCCATCTTCGGTCAAGGACATTCAACGCTTCTTGGGGTTTGCCAATTTCTATCGTCGGTTTATCAAAGGCTATTCCAAGATCACAACACTGTTGATAGCCTTGACTTGCAAGGCAAGCCCTTCTCGTGGAATCCAAAGGCCCAGGTTGCTTTTGACATTCTCAAGATGACATTCACCTCTACACCAGTCTTAATACATCCCGACCTTGCCAAACCATTCACTGTGGAAACAAACGCTTTGGATTTTGCCTTGGGAGCTATCCTATCTCAATCTGGAATAGATGGGTTGCTATGACGCGCTCCCAAGTTCCTTCTTAGACCCAAAAAAAGTCCAACTATGTTAAAGAGCGGAAGTAGTTGGAACTTGGTGCCATTCCCAGCTTCCAGCACTAAAGGGGGTGAGAGGGGCGTGTTGAAAGCTCCAGGATTAGACTAGGAAGAGGGATAACTTATTTAGTTACTCGTTCCTGCAACAAAATCAACCAACAAGTTGGTTAGTTCACATTCGAAATCACTCTTGGTGTTGGGACAAACCATGAGCAACACGGATTCACTTGACTCACCATGGCTCAGACTTGGGGGAAGCCACCACCTTCCCCCATATACTATTCTCTGCATTGCTTTGCGGCACCCACATCAGAATGGTTTTGAGTCCCGGGACTCCTAAGGAGGAGTCCCGAAACTGTCCCGATTTGGACTCTCGGGACTTTGGGAGCTTATAACTCCCAGCTCATACCTCTGATTGGGATGAGGTTTAAAGCAAACTCGTAGCTCTCCTCAAGAGCTTTCCAACGATGTGTTGCACTCCACCTGCACACACCAAAGTCGGGTCGATTCCCGACTTTTAATGGTCGGGAGTTAAATTGCCAGTTTGACTCCCGGCCTTTCTTTCGACCATAACTTGTGCTGCACATGTCCGAATGGCTCATGCGAGGCCATTTTCGACATGTACATTTCAAGGCCTTTCCAACGGTATAAAGAACACCTCAAAGCAAAGTGTTTTGACCTCTGCGATCGAACTCTGAAGTTTTGGGAGTCTTGGAGGACTCCAAGTTCCCACTTTTGGGAGTGCAAGTTTCATCCTCACACTTGCCTAAAAGTGGGGTTGTGACATGCTACATCCGGTTGCTTTCTATTCACGGAAGCTAATTAGTGCAGAAATCAATTACCAGGTCTACGATAAGAAACTCTTGGCAATCATCATGGCATTCGAGCAATGGAGACTATATCTTGCCGGAGCTCAACATCGAGTCCAAGTTTTGACAGATCACAAGAATCTCCTATGTTTCATGACTACCCGGACCTTGAATCGTTGCCAGGCACGTTAGTCTATTTTCTTAGCTGACTTCGACTTTGAGATTCAGTATCGGCTTGGCGCCCAACAAGGGAAGGATGACACACTATCTCGCCGCTCAGAATATGAACTTTGAAAAAGGGATGAGGCCTACGGCCAGCAGACCTAGACCTTACTCAAGCCCGAGCAATTTTGAGTTGTAGCAACAGTTAGCACCCTCCCAGATTCATACCTTGTCCAAGATATCAAGATGGCAACTGAGGAAGATACCTGGGCTACCAACATTAAGAAAGAACTCTAGGAACGACCAAGGAACCCAAATCATGACGATTTAGATCAGTTTGAGCAGCAAGACGGACTTCTCCTTCTAAACAACCTGATCTATGTACCTGAAGGTCCTATACACTTAAAGATCTTGAGAGAATGCCATGACAACACCCTAGGAAGTGATTTCGAAATGGCACGGACTCACGAACTAGTGTTAAGGAATTATTGGTGGCCCAAGATGAACATGTTGATACAAGAGTATGTCAAGTCTTGTGATACCTGTGCTCGATCCAAGGCTCCCAGGCATCGCCCATTTGGACTCCTATGGCCCTTGCTGATTCCTAGCCGACCCTAGGGATCTATTGCAATGGACTTCATCACAGACCTCCCTACTATCAAAGCCAATGACTCAATCTTGGTTGTGGTCGATTGTCTCACCAAGATGGCCCATTTCACCCCTTGTTCTAAATCGATCACGGCAGAAGAAATAGTTCAATTGATTCTGGACAGGATTGTTCGACTGCATGGACTCCCTGAGGAAATTGTGTCCGACAAAGGCCCTCAATTTCCATCCAAGTTCTGGTGGCACCTATTCGAGTTCCTTGGAGTCGACATTCGGCTATCTTTAGCTTTCCACCCCGAAACAGATGGACAAACCGAACGGACAAACTAGACACTCGAGCAATATCTCCGTTGCACTGTGAACTACTAATACGACAACTGACTAGCCCTGCTATTTCAAGCAGAGTTTGCTTATAACAACATAGTGCATGCATCGACCGGTGTCAATCCGTTCTTTGCCAACTACGGCTTTCATCCCCAGTTCAGCCTTGAAATTCTTAGAGATTCGGTAAACCCCTCGGCTGAAGAGAGGGCCAAGAGGCTTGGACAGGTTCAACAGGACCTTATGGTGGAGCTCAAGTTAACACAGGAGTGGCAAAAGAAGAAAGCAAACCGCCGACACAAGGACCATCCAAACTTCAAGGTTGGAAACAAAGTCTGGCTTCTCAGAAAGAACATTGCTACCACCCGCCCATGTGCCAAGTTGGATTACAAGCACCTTGAACCTTTCAAAATCACCAAACTTGTCGGTTTAGTGGCTTGCCGGTTGGAGCTTCCACCCCAGTTCAAGATCCACGATGTTTTCCATGTCTCCTTGCTTGAGCCCTATCATGAAACCCAAATCTTGGAATGTCATCGAGAACCCCTAGCTCCAGTCGAAATTGAAGGTCAAGAAGAGTTTGAAGTTCAGAAGGTCTTGGATTCCAAGAGGACTCGTGGAAAGCTCCTGTACCTTGTCTTTTGGTGAGGTTACCCTCCTTCTGAAGCTACTTGGGAGCCTGTTGAAAACCTGGTTCATGCCCAAGACTTAGTTAATCGGTTCCACCAACGGTATCCTAACAAACCGGCTCCATTTGGAAGATATCGCTTGAGGAAGGGATAATGTCATGGCTTGGATCCGACAACACAAAAGTAAGATAGATTGGTCTCAGCTATGTTGCCATGTCTCGACGTTTTAGTGGCGCAACCACGTCTTGGCATCCTAACGTGCACCCAATCTTGACGTTTCAGCAATGCAGCCACGTCTTGGAAGTGCAATAGTGCAGCCATGTCTCGATAGTGCAATAGTGCAGCCACGTCTCGGTAGTGCAGCAATGCAGCCACGTCTCGGTAGTGCAGCAATGTAACCACGTCTCGGCAGTGTAGCCACGTTTCGGCAATGCAACCACGTCTCGGCATCTCTCAGCGTAGGCCATCAAAGATGATGTAGTATAGGATGGTTTAAGGTTATAAAAGGAGATGGTCTGGGGGACAACCCTCTAGCAGACCAACACCAATTGATGGATCAATAGAGCTCCTAGTCCTCTAGTATTGCCTTGCCTTGTCTTGTATTTCCTCGCTTAGTTGTAGCCAAGCTTCCTTGCCTTGCTTCGCCCTAGTCCGGTCCATAACATTTCAAAGAATTCAAATTGTCACATGATGATAATTTCTTTTAACCTTTTGGTGCCATATTCAGTTTTATATTTATGTTGGGTCAGTGTGATCCATATTAATTAATTGGAGGTCATTCCAAGTTCAAATTTTGTTTTTGCAATGAACCTTTTTGATTGGCCCATCACAAAAGTATTCTGGACTAAAACCTAAACTTTTAGAAACTCCCCCAATATAACAAGTATCCAAACATAATAATGTGTAAGTCCCAACAATCTCCCACCTCCCATAGTAACTTGGCAACTTTGACAAGTGTTAGTTGAATTTTTCATTTTGACAAATGAAATATTCTTGAAGATTCAATATTTTCCTTCACAAATTTTTTCTTTTCAATAATTTGGGAAATTTCCAAATTTTCTGAAAATAATATAATTAGTGTGTAAGTTGCCAAGGTGCTATGGGATATAGGTTTTGAGGGGACAATGTTCAGCAAAAGCATATGGGACAAAGTGAGGTGCTAATGGGAACATGTTGAGGAACCCATCACAACTTCATATTGGGAATAAAAAAATCCAACACCCCCCGCCTCAAGGTAAGTGAATTTGATATCAAATATATCATGAAGGTGAAAGTAAAATCGTGGTAAGGGTACCTGAATTTACACTATGGATACCTTATGATAATTGTGGAAGGTAGGGTATGTTGATGTTAATGCTTGAATGTGCAACCACAATTTTTGTTGTCATTTTTTCTTTCAGAAATGAAAATTCATTTTTGTATTTAAAGAGAAGGCTGGCTCCCTGATCTGTAATCATTAGGGATTTTTCTTTCAAACATTTTGTGTGTAATGGTTGTTAGACACATTACATGGGAGAAATTTGGAAATATTTTGTCATTACAAATAACACTGAGCCCAACCCAGGCTTGGTGTCAGGGATGCAACATCTTCTTCAGCTCACTCAAACTAGAACGCCAACTAGTTTTCATCTTTGCTTGAAACCTTTATCAGTAACCCCTTTTCTTACTCACATGGGGAACAACAAAGTCTGGCAAAATTCATCCCCCTCCCTAGCCCCTCCTTTCTAAATCTATAAGACTTCATGGTGAAATTGTATAACATAGATTTTTCTTTCACCTTTCAATTTCACAAATTTATCCTCAGGGTAAGGGTACCTTGCCAAATTTTAGACAACAAGATAAAACCTAAGAAAATTTTATATATTTTTTGTAACCATAGATTAAAGTAGAGTGGAGGTATATTCAAGTGCCAAGGCTATGGCATGTCAATATACCCTTATTGAGTTTTACTCTCAAGGTATATAAAAAATGGGTACCCTCCCAACACTGGTTCTTCCACATGAAAGTTTGACTTTGGCCAATGTATCTAGGATACAGTGTGGTGCTATTGGGAACATATTGGGACAACAACACATTGTGAACCAAAAAAACAACAAAATACACTTCCCCTTCCACCCAAACAAAAAAAATTGGGCCCTCCTAAGGGTATGTTGAGTGTTCTCATTGGTTGCAGGAGAAATTATGGTCCCAAAAGTGTCCATCGCAATTTTCAATCTAGGCTAGTGGAGGAAAGGGGAGTATGGGGTATATATGTATCCCATTTGATGAGGGTACCTATTATTAATTCTATTAATTAGTTGGGGGCTGGATCCAAAGTTTTGTTTTTGTTTTTGAAGGAGCCACTTTGATCGGTCCATAGCCCCTTTTTTTTTCCCAAAACATTGGGCACTCTCCAACATAGAAACATACCGTTGGCCCCACCTTTATGGTTTATATATATGAAAGTTCAAATTCTGGCAAAGCATGTGGTATAAAAGTGTGCTGCTATGGGGAACATCTTGGGGAACACATTGATGTGAACGTCAAAATCCCCCAAAACCCAAAAGAAAAGAAATTGGGCCATCGTTAAGCCTTTTCACTGGCTGCATGAAATTATTATTTTTTGAAGTGTTTGTCACCATTTTGGACCTAGGCTAATGGAAGGAAAGGGGGGAGTATGGGTCTATATATTGCATCCAAGAGGATTTTTGCTTGTGAAGTTGGATAATTGGATTCTGTTTTTCAACCTTTTTATTTTTGTAAAGCCCTCCTAGAAATTTGCTAGTGTATTGCTGGTGGGTATCTAATTTCACGCAACGGACCTCATGTACGGCAGGTTCTTACACACATACAGAGAGAAATTACATTTGGTAATTTTCCTCTGCACGCACGTAAGAACCAAAACATAATTTCCCTCCATACATGCCTAAAAACCTTACGTGCTATCACTGAATCGTCACCGTCCATGCTATCCAGAAATTTCACCTTCCATGCAGGAGAATCGAGCCGTCAGTCAGGCTTTACTCTAGGTAAGGCGCTTTGAAAGGGGAATTGGGGCCGGCCTGCCCTTGGCTACTGCCTGGGGCAATGGGCCCTAATTTGGGGAATGCCCCCTCCGTCCCTGGGGCCTTACCTACCACATAAAATAGGTTTTGAGTTTTGGCGAGGTGGAAGTTAAACCTGACTCTTCATGCTCCCTCTCTTGTGGAATGTTTCTATAATTGGATGTCAGGTCGGCAGTGACGGCTGCACACAGAGTTCAATGCCGATATGCGGTCAACTACAGTACTTGGGTAATTTCATGTTGATACCGTCAACACGGCACACACGGGCGTCCATTTGTGAAGGACAGCGAACACAACACCATAGGTTTCCTGCCACCGCCCGGCATCGGATCTTCATACAAATCACTATTCACCAGGGTCCGGCTGCCTGCACGGTTCTCTTTAGAACCAGGATGGCAGGATCCTTACCGCGTATAGGGAACCGCAATCAAAGGGAAGTTAGGTTGGGTTTAGAAATAGGGACCTAGCTTTTGTTTAGGTTAGGGCGGCAGGGCCCATCTACGATATGGGCTCTAACACGTCCACAACCTCCTCTCTTAACTAAATGAAAGGCAATCCCGAGTGATCATGGAAACAGATAATTGATGCCTCTTTGGCCCATTTCTTCGCTGTCTGGAGCCTGGGTTATTCCCAGCAGTGACTTCTGTCTTCCTGGAAGCTATTTCTTAATTGAGGAAATTCCAGGTGATGGAAGTGGTTGTCTTGATCTGACCTCTTCTCCAAGGACTGATTTGAAAACTAGCATTTCCACGTTAGAGGGATTTCCATTGCACGTGGGAAAGAGCTCTTTATTTGTAATAGGAGTTTTGTATTTGGGTACTACAGCTTTGTCTTTACAAACAGTGAGCCGTTTGTGAGATTTAGTTCTTTTCTTGTGTTCGTTGTTCTGGTTGTGCTACTTTTGTCAATGAACATGAAAATGTTTTCTTATATCTGAGGGACCTATTATTTTCTTGTTGCAGCACGACTAGAGTAGGGTGTATGTTTTTCTTTCGTCTTTTTGGCAACTTGTTGGCTGGTAATATATATGTATATATTTAAATGATAATATTTGTCATTTTCCTTCTCATGATTCTATTGGGTTACCTTAGGTATGTAGCCTGGAGGAGTTGAATTATGTATAGGGGAATGCACTGTTGCCCTCCAAATACACTAGTGAATGTTCCCATTGTTCTTGAGGTTGTTAGTTCTTATGCACAGTCTTCGTGCCTAGAATTACACAGGAGAGGTAATAGAGTTTATTATGTAGTAGCCCCACGTAGTAGGAGTTGTTGTGGCCAACACAGTCCAACTCTGTGACCCAAGGTGCCTGGACCAGACGTAACCCTTTTCCTAGAGTTGTACATTGCAGGGCCAGAATGCTACGTTATACACTAATTAGCAGCTGCTGCTTGTCTAAGATTATAGGAAGAGCACTGATCCATGAAGACTACGCCAATTGGTAGCATCAACAATATTGCTGTCAACCAATTCAGTAGTTTCCTGGGGTTTTGTGTAAACAGTGACAGGCTGCAATGTTCTGCCTCGTTTGCTGTATCGCTGCTCTTTGGTTGTGGGTTCTTTGTTGCCTTATCCCACTTGCTTTATGCAATGCTCTGTGTGGTTATAGTTCTATGTTGTGTGTTGCAGCACTGCTGCCTCTTCCCCACATCTTCTCAGTGCTACTGGTTGTGTTGCCATCATAGCCTCAATTTCATCTCAATTGGCACCTTTTACAGCCATTTTCCCACAGACCATGTTCTTCTCATCCCATTTGCCTTAAGCAATTCTCTGTGTGGTTACAGCTCTATGTTGTGTGTTGCAGCACTGCCCGCCTCTTCCCAACATGTCCTCATGGTTGAGTTAGCCTCATAGCCTTCATTTCATCTCAGTTGGCTCCTTTTACAGCCATTTTCCTCCAGTCTGTGTTTTCGCCCTTGTTTTCTGTGTGCCATGGTTTCTTCCAACAAACAAAGGATGACACATGATCATCATACAGTAGGACTTTTTCTTTTGCTGATCTCTGTATTTTGTGGAAGGTAAAGCCCAAGGCCCAAGGCTTGCGGACTAGCCTTCGACTTTACCAAGTGTAAAGACCTGTAAAGACGATTATTTTTGTGTGTTTAATGAATATACTCCTTACTTGAAGAAATTTCCAAATTAAAAATTCATTTGTCAAAGTTCAAATTTTAAAATATATTATATTTTTCAGCCCACAAAGCTGCCAAGGCACTATGGTTAGAGTTCCATGCATACAAATAACTATGCAAATTTGATCACTAAATCACAGTAAAAAGAGTGAAACTTGGATGCCCACTTCCCCCTACCCAATGAACTGCAGATTTTCTTACTGGCGAAATTTCTCCAAAAAGAGAAAAATTAAACTTAAAACGTTTGAAGATGAGGTGATCTTGAGGTGTTTTAAATGCCAAAAGTGAGGAAAAAAAAGAAAAAATCACCATATTTCTATAGTTGGTTTCCAGTGTGTAGCAGTCATACATATAGAAGGTCGGCTTTTAAAATTGTATTTCATATGTGGTTTATAGCCAGATTGACTAAATTTTCTAGGGGTGATCGCCATTTTTTAACATCTTACTATGGCCGATCGCCACTTAGGCTACATTAAAAATTCCTAAAAAGAAATACTGATGAGCTGCCATGTATATGTGCCAGTAGATCTGAAGATGCACTGACAGTCCTTGCCACTATCCCCCAGACGGACGCAGAAAGCAAAGGACATGCAGGAGGAGTCCTATATAGAAGAGACAGATGGATCACGGAAGGCTGTCAGGGTTAGGGGCACCCAGTGGAGGCCCTTAGGGACAGGGCCAAGCACTGTCAGTGCATTTAGATTCTAAGTTTTTAAGACCGCTTGGCCATAAAATGGGGAAATCAACTTGTTTGCCAGATCCTTTTTCCTTCACAAGAATATATATAGAAACTGAACCTCTTGAATGCACAATTTACACTCCCTCCCCCAGGCGGTTTGGCACCTTATTTCTCTGTTACCTTCCCCGGCCCCCACCTTCTTCTTTTGCTGGCTACATATGAGTGTTTTTTAAGGAATATTTGTTTTGTAGCCTAATTTTCCATCCTCCATATGAAGATGTAGGAAAATGGCAATCATCCTTAGGAAGATTTAGCCAAATCTGGCTATAAACCAGATATTAATTATAAATATTTAATAAAAATTCTAAGTTTATGGCTACATGCTCAAAACCAAATATATAAAAATGGTGATTTTTACTATTTTTTTTTTTCACGTTTGGCCATGGAAGGCCTTCAAAATCACTTCATTTTCAAATTTTTAATTTCCTCTTTTGGAAAAAAATCGCCAGTAAAAAGAAGGCTGCTACATAATAAGCTGAAAAAGAGAAACACAAAATTTTAAGTGCTAAATTCAAGTGTTTTTTGAGATTTTCAATAGCCATAATTTGAGAAAAATGAAAAATTGCCAATATCTATATGTGGTTCAAAGTAGGTAGCCAAAAATATAGAAGGATGTCTAAAAAACACTTACTTTCAAATTTAGCTTATAACCAAATCTGGCTAAATCTTCCTACAGATCATCACCACCACTCTGACTACATCACAAAATTGACCCCAAAAAAACATTGCCCAATCCATGGCTTGGGCAGTAATTCTGTGTGAATTAGGGAAGAGAGGTGGGTGTGGTGAAGTTTTTGTCCCAACGGAGGCAACCGGGAGAGTGCTTTATTAGTGCGGCGCGCGAGAGCAGGGACCCAAACGGTGGACAGCACAGCTTCTTTCCTGTTCAACGCTGGCGCAGCTGGCTGATTCAACATTGGAAGCCAGATTAGGTTGATTTGTCAGGCAGCAGAAGTGGGTTAGCCTATGGCCACACCACTTGCTCGCAGGTCGAGACTTCTGCAACGATAGACCCCTCAATCCATATACTATATCACAAGTCCCTGACACACACCTGCTACTCAACGAAAGGTCCACAGTTAACAGATTCATAATTCCAGCCGCACCTGTGCGGTACTTACAACTACTAACAGAAAGACAAAAACAAGGTCAAAAAATCCGATAAGGGGCCTTGCATCCTTTCAAACATAAGGGTTGTAAGTTGATAAGGAGCTTGCATCGCATGAAAGTGGTTTGGATTTGGACTGGCCTTGGCCAGTTCCGGGTTTCTCGTGGGGTCTGGATTTGGATCTAGATCTAAGAACCAGATTCGGTGTGTCTGCATGGACCCAGAACTGGCCAAGAACCAAACTTGATGGGTCTATATGGATGTAGACTTGGCTGAGAATCAGACCATACATGTTTACATGGACCTAAACTTGGGTGCATCTTTAGAGTTTTTGATAAGGTCCAGGTCATAGGGTTAGGTAACGGATAGGGTCCTAGGTTTTTAAATTGTTTAGAGTTTCTAGGGTCTAGGGTCTTAGGTTTGAAATTAAGGTTATAGGCTTTAAGGTCTTAGGTCCTAGCTTTCAACTTTAATATCATCATAAATTTTCTATTTCATGATTTGATAATGGAAATTGCGTGAAATTTGTTTTTTTAATGGGTTTGTATCTTTTTCATATAGATATGCCATACGTTTAAAAGATGTATGAAGCATGTATAAGTAGGATGCAAAAAATTCATCCACATGATAAAAATTCATCCTATTTATACATGTTTCAGATGCATGATATCCATGTGCAAAAAATATGAACCCATGAAAAAATAAATTTCACATGATTTTTATAACCAAACCATGAGATGGGAAGTTTGTAATGATATTAAAACATCTATAGTGACAACACTAAAACAACCTTAACACAAATATGTTGTGATGTTCCTATGTTGTTCTTTATTATTGTCCTTGGCAACATATTGGGAAACACTTTGGAAACCCATTGGAAAGCTTAAAAAAACTAGATGGGAATACAATGGTGGGAGCAATTTTTGGAACATCAAAAATTAAAAAAAACTTATGACCAAGTAGAAATCAACTTTGGAATTATCTTTGAAAATAAGTTGAGAGTTGACCTTAGCTTAAACCTAAAACCAAAGGTTCTTATAAAGGTTGGACTGGTTAGACCAATAATTGTTGGTCGAAAAATTAAATCCAAACCCATAACTAGTTAATTTTAATTTTTAAATTGGAGGGTTTTTTATTTTACAAAAAAACTTTAGACCAAACTTGATGATTCTTGTAAGATGTTGACAAATATATAACTTGGAAAAAATTAAGGGGCTTGACAAACAAGGAATTTGAGAATGAACATGAACTAAATAATTTGAATAAAACATGATGCAAAATTTGGCATGACATGGCCTAAGAATGCAAAAATCACAATTTGCGTTAGTGAAATTGCAAGGTGGTCCCTTTCAAATCTCTTATTATACTATCCAATGTAACCTTTTAAAAGATCATCAATCTTTTAGAAAGTTACGCCAATTAAATTTTTAGAAACCACATCTTTTTGAAGTTTTTGCCAATTATTCTTTTTAAAAAACAATCTTCTAATTATATCTTCTAAAAATTTCTAAGCATATTATTCCTAGATTTTTTCGAACACTTTTAAAAACTTCCCTTATAATTTATTGTCCATGGTAGTAACTTAATATAGGTACTTAGCTTGGTAGGTACCCATGTAATAGGTAGTAATTACCAACATAGCTAGTAATGCTTAATAGCTGCTTAAGTAATAAGTAATAGGTATTTTAGTAAGTTTAACTACTTAATTAAAGTAGGTAATAACTAACTAGTATGTAATGTATAAGGTACCTATACCTACTACTTAGTAGCTATGTAGTAGGTATTTAATAGCTAGTAAATAATAAATTTTAAATGTTGACTTGCTACTTAATATGTACATAAGTAGGTAGTATGTATTTAGTAATTAATACCGAAGTAAACTTATTAACATAGGTAGGTTAGTCATGTAATTGCAAAGATGATTAAGGGTATATATGACTATGGACATATGATTACATGACTAAATTAGGACATAGTTGTAAAATGTTTTAGTCATGAAACACAAGTTTTGGCATTGTGAATGAATCCTTCAATTTGAAAGGCTCTTAAAACAAGGTAGTTAAAAATAATTTTTTTAGGGGGGAAAATTTTAGTGACTCCCACGGACATATTTGTTTATGTTATAATACATACAAAGGTGGTCTTTCCCATTTGGCCTTTTCAAGCTTTTCCCCTTAAATGCTTGCTAATAAGCAAATTGTTTCATAGATGATTTTCACAATTTGGAAGGTTGTTCATAAGATGGAGAGTGCTTTCATTCATAGCGATGGAGCCAAGGAAGCCAAGGAGCCAAAATTCCCCTTGGATGACATGTTTCTAAATTCAATTCTAGCATGGTTCATCTTTGGTTTTGGGAATTTTGAACACGTTTCAATATGTAATACTTTCAATCTCCTTACATGAAAAAAATTATAGTGATGTGGATTAAGAAGAGATTTGTAGAGCAAGTGCTTCCAAATCCTAAAATAGATACATATTGAGTATGGAGAGATGAAAGAAGTTGTCATAAATGTATTGAAAGGATCTTTCACCAAGAAGAAAAGAGGATGAATACCAAGGAAAAATCAAAGGTAGCACCCCAAAAAAGGCGAAGAATGATGTGATCAATATGGAAATTTAATGAATTGGATGACAATAATGTAGAAGTGGGAAAAGAAGGAAAAAGTTGGACCAAATGGTAGAATTATGAGATCCAAACTCTAGTTAGAACCCGTGGAGAGATGAAGAAATGAACAATTGTAGAATTGGACATAATTATTCACTATTGTGCATTAATTTTCAAATTTTGCATTGTAAAAATATGTTTTCAATATGTTTATTTGAAATGTAAGTAGTTTCAAAGTCCACTTTTTGTTGTGGAAACTTTTGTAAAGTATGTGGTAAACATGTGCTAAGAAATAGTTTTTTTACTTTTTATTATGATTGACTTTCAATAATACAATGATCTTTATGTCCTTGGAAGTAAAGGAGCAAATAAGTTTTTAAATTAGGTCAAAAATATTCATTTTTACCATGTAAAACAAGGAATTTTTTGTCTACTTTTAAAACTTATTCATTCCATTACTTTTGAGGATATAAAAATCATACATATTTTTGAAGGTTGGATATAATACAAAGTAAAAAATATATTTGTTACATTACATCAAAACATGGCATCCATGACTAGGACATTTTGCACCTACTATCCAACTTCATCATGTGACTATATGTGGCATGATTTTATACCATTTATGCAACTTTAGTCATAATCATGACTACGTGATTATGATTACAATTACATGATTAATAGTTATGTCCCATTGACCTTGCTTAACCAATTATTAGTCAACTTGGGTATGGAAGGTAGATAGGATACATAACTAAGATATGATATGTATTCTAACTTTGGTAGGTAGGTTAGCTAAGCTATTTTAGTTATTTTAGCCCAAGTATTTTAAAGTAGCCCATGTATTCTAAAGTGGCCAAGGTAGTTAAAAGGTATTGTAAAATAATTCAGTAATAGCCTAAGGTAACATATGGTAGCTTAGGTAGTAATAGCCTAAATTAGCATGTAATAACCTATGTATTATATAATAGTTTCAATAGCCTAGAATAGCCTAGATGTACTTTTGAGTAGCTTAGACCAGTTTTGTAGTAGCCCAAGATAATTATAATAGTCTAGTAGTAGCCTACGGTAGCCTAAAATACCCTAAATTACTTTAACTACATATTCGTTTTTGCCTAATTAAGTAGGGTAGGTAAGATTTGGGTCAAAATCTTTCAAGGCATACCACTCATGACAAAAAGGGGGTTGTATTTATTGAAATTTTATATTTTGATCCCCATCAATATTAATGCGTCAAAAAATGTCAAATATTTTATTTGCAACCTTGCTAGGCTAGGCAACTTAGCTTAGGGTGTAGGTTAATAGCCTCACCCAGGTTACTTAGGTCAAACTACTTAAACTTCTAACCAAGGTTAGGTTGCCCAAAAAACCCTTAATAACACAAGATAGGCTAGGCCAAAAATTTTAAATATTTTTAAAAATATATTTGACAATTCAATGTTAGATATGATTACAATCATGTGTGAAATGACGTTTACGATTAAATACCAAAAAAAACTAATGGTAAAAGTGATGGGTCCAATTTTACTATAGTCACATGTAGTTGTGATGGTCATTTATAACTACAAACCCAATCATGGACATAATGATACGTGTTATGTTTTGCCATAATGTTACAATCAATGTTGATACGTTTTGATGGAACTGCCATCAACACATTATTAGGAAATTATTTTTGTTCAAAGTTGAATTAAAACATAAATTGGGGGGTGTGTTACCCATTTTAATAAGGTTTAGGTTCGTGAAGTAAATAAGTACAATTATATTGAAAAAGGTACAAATTTGACCTTCCATTTTTGGCAAGTCATTGCATTTGATTGGTTGTACATAATGAATGCTACATAATTTTGATCTTGAATTATGTGTATTAGTGGAACAACCTAAAATTGCATTAATAAAAAGTTTATTTATGTGTAATGGAAATGGAACCAAACTTGGTCTTTAACTAAATTGATGTATAATTTTGAACTTGGTAGCCCTACTATTCTCAAGATGAGAGGTTGATGGGTAGAAAATGAATTACCAAAATGCAAACACAAAAGAGGAAAAGGACTAACTTCAAGAAGGCAGTCCTACCTTCAATCTAGAATCAATAAAAAAAACTCAAAAGATGTTAATTATTGTGAAATCTATAATGCAGAATTGGGAGGGGGGGATTGGAAGGTAACTACCTTCCAATTTTTAGAAAGTATTTCCTCCAACCAAAAATACCATCACACCTATTTGTCCACTCCATTATAGTTGTTGCCTTTCACCAATACCTATAGACTATTCTTACCATCGTGCTACAATTACCTTCTAGCAAACTATTAATTTCCAAAAACAAAATCTAAAGGAAGGGGAAAAAAAAACTAATATGAGAATTATGGTATTTTAAAAATCAAATTCAAATGAACTAATATCATGTTCTAAAAGGGAAATGAAAGCAAATAAAAAAAAAAGAAAAAGAAAAAGAACACACCTTGCAAGTTCCATAACCTTCACACATTCCCTTGTACTATTCTTCCTTCCAACATACAACCTCTCTTTCATTCCTTTGTAATATCCTTGTACAAGAATGCGAAGAATCTTCTTCCTAATCCCCCATTGCCTTAAAGAACGCAATGTTCATGTTCCATCCACAAAAGTAGGTCCTTATCCTAATCTTTTCACAAACCCTCCTAGTTGATTGGTAAACAAATATCAATCACCCATTCCCATGGGCTAATTAACCTAATGGCTTTATGTTCTAAATGAATTAGAACATAATAAACATGTCTATCACTAGGAACTACTTAGTTATTAAGAGGCCCATAAAACTAGCTAGTCTAGAAAGATTTTCTACCCATACCATTATCCCCCCTCTACCCTAGATTACGTCTTCATAATCTAGCTTATGTGGTCTTAAAAGCAAATGAGGCACTACTACCTACTATACTATAAAGAGAAATGGTAGCCCTACTATTTAAAGTTGCAAATTTAGCCATTGGTCCTTAGGCTACTATGGATGTTTAGTATGCCATATTGTCTCAGAAGTTGTGTTTTGGGGAGCTATCATCTATACTATTTATAAAGTGGTGGGATTTTTCACCTAGCTAGATTTTTGGGAAGGCCTTACAAAGGCTCCAAGATGTTAATGAGAGGTGGTTTCACCCACCAATGCATAAAGAGGAGCTACATCCAACAAGGTTTCCAACATTCCTTTGACAAGTCCACTTGGTCTCTCTTTTGCTTGTCCTATGCCTTCGTGTTACTTTTCCAACTTCAACATCACATGTTCCTTATAAAGGGCAAAATACTGAACCAATATAAACTTTGTTATTGTTACCTTCATGGCCTTGTGTTTCTACTTGGCCACCTAAGCCTTCAATTTAGAAGTTATCACCCCCTAATTTTATTCAACCTTTTGCCCTAGAATGGTTTATTATGTCTTGGGGCATATTCAATTTTGGTGGAAGAATTCAATACAAGAAAATGTGGTTTTTAACTGGAAAACTAACCAAAAGTACCTTAATTCTCATCGTGTTCAACTTGACTAAAATGCCATTTTCGACAAGTGAATTTGGACTTGGCCATTTTGACTGGGTTTTTTTTGTTGGATTTTACTAAAATTTTGACCAATCAACAATATTTTGATAGTGATTACATATATGTTTTAAATTATTTTAATAATAATAATAATATTATTATTATTATTATTATTATATATTTACCTACTTACCTTTAAGCTTAAGCCCCATAGGCTAAGCTACTTATTTAGGCCATCTAAAGTGAAGGTAGCCTAGGTAGCCAAAGGTTGCAAATGTGAGGACTTAAACTCCTCACCTCCATTTTGAGAAGTCAAGTCCTTACCATTGTACTACCACTTCAAAATGACAAAATATTTTGTCGACATATTGTAATGAACTTGATTGATTTTTTTGGTCTTGCTATATGTATAGTAATATTAATCAATAAACTTCAATTTTTTTACATTAATTATTTAAGTAGTATGTTATGCCATGTACCTAGGTACCATGTATGTACATAAATAGCATGTAGGTATTTATACCTACTAGGCTACCCGCATGCCATTAGTTTAATTTTAAAATTTTAATAATTAATATTGATTAATGAATGAATATGTTGGTGGATTCATTAATTAATTAATTAATAATATTATTATTAAATTATCGAGTATTAACTAGTAATTATTAAATATTAGCTAATTAATGTATTAAGCCTAGGTACTTACATGTGGTTAAAAGTGACATGTAAGCATTATAGTTATTTATTAAGTGTAATATGCATAACTTAGCCTAACTGTGAACTTAGGTTAAATGTATACCCTAGGCCAAACAAATTTATATGTTAAGTAGCCAATTTAGTATGATTGATTTGACTAAATGTCAAATCAAAATGGGTAATTTGACTAAGCCCTAACCATTGAATATAGTCAATTTGACTAAGCCTATGTCATCTTGATAAACTTATGTCCTTTTTAATTAGATGTTTAGTTTGTAAAGTGGTTAAAACAATCTTTTTAATCAATTGTTTCAGTATAAAATAGTTCATGTTTTTCATAGCCCAAACATTTAAGCAAAGTGGCCATCCCATCACAAATTTACAAGCTTCATGGGTTCACTCCAAATTTGTGTGAAATCTATTAATTCATAGGTTTGTATTATTTAAACACAAAAGTTGTGTGCACGAGTTTCATGTGTAAACAACACAAATAACATACGACATTTATGTTTAAATAAATAATGCGAATAGGCATATGAAATTTATGTATAAGCAATGCACATGACATTGATGTTTAGACAATACAAGTAGATGAATGACATTTGTGTCTATTCCACATGTGAAAGCACACTAAACCCCCAAAAAATTGTAGTCCCATATATAATCTTTCTACAATTAATTTTGTTGGTATTGTATTGACATCACATCTTGGATTATTTTTTATTGTTTCAAGTATATTTGATTAGCTTTAAATTTAATTTAATCAATTATTTTGAAAAATCCAACAAACATTGAAAATTTTGAACATATGGAATATATTTGTGACAAAATAATACATGTCACAAGTTTGAAAATTTGAATATATATTCCAAAATGAAGGTTGTGGATGGAATGCTTGGGTGAAATCTTTTATGGTGTATGATCTATTGATATAAAAATTGGATATATGATAGTTTAGAAATCTAAAGTTTTTGGATGAAATTTCATTCAAAAAATGTGTTTTTTTTCATTTATTTAGCAATGAATGCATAATAATATCTTATTTTTATGAAATACCATTACCATATCAAATAGGAGGAAATGTTCTAGATGGGCATTGCATTATTTTTTCAATTTTCTTTTGTTTGGTAATGTTTCATGAATCATAAACATGAAGCCCTATGGTTGTTGAAAAATTGTAAATTATATATTAAATTGTGTACATTGATTTCATCCAATCCTCCTCATCTAATTGTTGGGTCAAAATTAATTTTGACTCAACATGAACTTTGAGTTCAAAAATGTTGTGCAAGTTTTTAAGATTTTTACTTTTGTTTAGGATAACCAAAAGATGCCATCACAATTTTAGTTTATTACGTACGACAATATTTGTCATACATCACTTTTTTTTAACAAAAGTGGTTCACCCTTAGTGTGCTTTCACCTCGTGTGAACTTATGAAAAAAAAATTTCGCACGATTATTATTGCCAAATCGTGGCTAATGAAGTTTGTGATGCCACCTTGGTTAATGTGGACATTTTAATCAAGTTGAACCTTCTAAAAGACCATATTTTCTTATAGTGACTATTGTTTTTGTGTATGGTTCCTGCCCTACCATTACTTGACTCTACTAATGTGTTAAAGTAATTATCTCTTCCCTAAGTTTTTAATCATCCTATCAAGGTTTTCTCATCCGTTCATGCTTGCTTTTTGAGGGTGGCTAGCTTGTAGTTCAAATTAAAGCATTCTTCAATCGACACATTGATTACCTCATGTTGATGGTCATTGTTAGTCTAAAAGTCCTTGACCTTGTCCTTTAACAATTTTACTTTGTGCCTTGTTTGTTCCAAGCTCCACCAACACAATACATTTCTTGTTCCTCCACCTTATGGGTGTGTTGGCTAGGTGGGTGCATGGGAAAAAGAACTTCTTGTCCGCTTAACCTTATTTCCCCTTCAAGTTATGTTGCTTGCATAAAAGGAAAGTAAGTGGAAGTAATTGGTTCCATTTCTTGACCATTAAAGAATATTGTTGGGAAGGGACAAGAAATTGGGGGTGTTTTTCTAAGTTTATTTCCTTTGCAAATTTCCTTGGGGAAAGGGTGACAATACGTGTGTTCCTTTCCACTTCCATCTTTAGCAAAAATGATTCAAACAGTTTCATAGTTAGATTTGTTTGAGTGGACCTCCCTTCTTGGATGGGTTCTTCCTTTCTTGTTTCAACTACCATTTCCACATTTGGTTGTTTCCTTACACCACCTTCACCCTCCTAAAAACAAGCCATGGGCACCTCGTTTGAGTTGTTGAAATGGTAGATAGTAATATTTTTAGGGAGAGAAACCCCTTGTGGTGAATATGTCTTGGTTTGCCTTAGTGGTTGGACTTGTTTACTTTTAACCTTAGCCCTTGGAGAAGCCACTTCCTATGTTGTTTGTTGGGTAGATGATGGTCATGAACCCTCACCTTCCCTCTAAACCTTAATGATGATAAAAGAAGGTGATGATTTAAGGTGAGTCTAAACCCTTTGATCCCTTTCTGTTTTTTGCCAAATACTTCACCTTCAATGGACAATCATCTATCTATAGGGGATACCATGGTAGGCTTCATGTACTTGGTTACCTTTTTGCCTAGGAAAGGTTCATGTAGGTCCAAGTCCTTGTCCACATACATTACCTTCTCATTTTCATGGAAAAAAATAACAAGGTCAAGGTTTCTAGGCACAAGGGGAGGTACTTCATTATCATCCTTGTTTCTTAAGTTATGTTCTACATACAAACCGCAAGGTATTGTCCCCTCTAATGGAAATAAATGCCACAATAACAAATCCCACTAGTACAAATGATGGTTTTTTAAAAGGTTGAATTTGACTCATTTGTTATTTTTAACTAATGAACATGTACATTTGATTAATGGTTAGAAACTTGAATGACACATGTATTTTTTGATTGATCAACTTGACTATAATGGTTTATTTGACTAGATACACATAGTCAAGTTGAACAACCTTAATCAAAATTACCAACGGTCTTTAGTCAAATGGAACATTTAATTAAAATGGCCAATGATATTTTGTCAAAATGGAATGGTTTTTTTGTCAAGTGTGACATTTAGTTAAGATGGCCAATGATCTTTAGTCAAAATGATCAATGTTATTTGGTCAAGGGGAACATTTAGTTAAGATGGCCAATGATCTTTAGTCAAAATGATCAATGTTATTTGGTCAAGTGGAACATTTAGTTAAGATGGCCAATGATCTTTAATCAAAATGACCAATGGTCTTTAGTCAAGTGGAACAATTAAGCAAGATGGTCAATGATTTTTAGTCAAATGCAACATGGTTTGCTACCCATAATGTATTTATCTCCTACCTACTCACCCACCTATTTACTCAACCAACTACTTACATACCTATTACCCACCCACTTATTATTTACTTACATGCTTACTTATATTTTTTCACCTTCATATAACCTACATATTTACTATCCACCTACCTACATGATACCTACATAGTACCTACTTACTTATCCACCCACTTACCTATCTAAGTTTAGCCACAAAATTTAGCCATTATGTTTAGCCACTAGGTTTAACCATTAGGTTTACCCAAATTTTAGCCATTCAGTGTAGCCACTATGTTTAACCATTAGGTTTGGCACTAGGTTTACCCTAAGTTTAGCTTCTAGGTATAGCTTCGGTTGAACCATTAGATTTACCCATTAAGTTTAGTTTAGGTATTGCCCAAAAATCAAATCCCTTAAAGTTTTTCCAAAATGCCTACTCTAGTAGCCCAAAAAAATGGTGACATTAATTCCAATAATGAAACTTGCCCAAAAAATTTGTAACACTTGGCACATTCCGTCCACTTTGCAGTGGTTGCACTTAATTAATTTATAATTTTAATTACAAACATAATTGTAAGATTTGGTGTCCCACTTCTTCCTCCACTTTAGATGTCATAACTACTAGTAACACTTAAAAATACTCCACAATAAATTATAGTCTTAAGCATTGTCTGGACCAAGATGGTTCAAAGGCAATAGGTACCTCTATTGACTTTTCCTCCTTATGCAATTAGATAGATGCAAGATAAAGTGGCTCACTTTTTATGTCACAAAATAAATTTTGTAGGGGTGTTGTGATTGGAAGATTCATTACTATGCACATATATTTCAATTTGATATTAGGGACTTATGTTTAAATTGTCAACTTCATTATAAAAATAAAGATATAAATTATTCTGCATAATTCATTAAGGTAAAAATGTTATGGACTTTGGAAGTCGAAGTTTTAGACTTGTTGACTAGCAACAATTCTTGTATATGGACTTTGGAACGATTAAAATATTCATAGTATGTTATATAGGGATTTGAAATATGATGAGTCTTTCTTTTAAAAACAAAAGTATGAAAAAATTGACATCATATGATTTATAGTTTTTTTTGTTATGGACTTTTAAATTGCATGAAAGTCCTTAAAATTCATAAAGTCCATAACTACCTCAAATTGGGGTTTCCTAAGCTAATTTTTTTTAGAGAAGCATAGAATAGGGGCCTCCAATAAGGTATGAAATTATTTTTGAAAAATAACATCAAATCGAAAGGTTTTTTGGTTTGGTTAGTCCTTGACCTAATTAAACTTGTCAAATATGAAAATTTTATCCTTAAGGTTATGAGCCATTTTACCTTGCATCTACCCAATGCCCTAATGGTATCCAACATCAATTTTTTATTAATCTTGTGGCCCTTTTCCTTTGAAAAACTCTCTCTTTAAAGGTGCCTCCTCATGTGCCTTACTCCTATTAATGACAACCAACATCATGTTAACAATAACCTCCTCAAAGTTTTGGTCACTCAAATTAGGGATTGATTTTTAGTCTTAAACCTTCCTACATATCATTTCCTAGATTTCTTCTTTCCATCAACAAGTGACAAATAAATGTCTTGGATATCCACAATAATAGCAAATAAAGGTACAATTGATTATAGTACCACCTTGGGTTTTCCCATTTCTCCAAGTTTTTTATTTGGGATGTTGTGCCATAATCTCATTGACGACCTCTTCTTGTTTTTCCTTCAACCTAATTTTTAGGTTGTTGGGTTTCAAAAACATTTTTCCTTTAGATGGTCAAACTTTTTGCAACATTAACCTTCATCCTTTGGCTTGCTTCTATAACTAGAAGTTTTTTTTCTTTTCTTGATCTCCTTTCATTATTGGATACACGCCCATGATCACCATTTGTGTCTATTGAAGTTTCCTCATAGATTATTGTCACCACAAGATGTTGGATCAAAGTATCTCTTTTCATGCTAGCCATGGTAACATGAAGGTAAAGCAACAAACCAACTTTAAAAAAAGTAGTTAGTAAATGATTGCCCATTGGATATTGGAATGAATTTGCTAAGGTTAGGATTTGTTCATAGTATTCCTCAACTTGGTCATTCACATTTTGTTTAACATTCCTCAAACTCATGTACATTTGTTCATCCATTTGAACCTTGTGGTACCATCAACAAAAAACCTAAGTGAATTCCTTAAAGGTACATTTGGATAATTATTCACAAAATTATTTCCCCAAGCCCAAAGCTAAATCTTGCAAAGTCCATTATAAATATACAATCTTCAATGCCCTATTAATGGCCCATTAACCTTTTAATGGCTTATCGAAATATTCAAACATGGGCATCCAAGTTTGAATTCATGGTGTGTTCAAGGTAGTTTAGAAATGGTTTACTACCATTTGCATTATTGGTAGCTACCATCATGGGTGACATTAATGGACACCAAGGAAAGTAAGAGTTCTAACTTTGGGGTATTCTTAGCCACCTTTGGTGGTGGTGGGGGTGGTGTACTTCACATGCTGCCCTTCCATCATTTGTATCAAAATAGGAATTTGACGAGCTTTTAAATGGACTTCCTCCTTTGTTGCTAGCAAGTTGATGACTATTGTGTTAATTTTTCAAAAAAAATTTCATGGTTGCTTGCTTAAAATGAAGGCCTTTTTGCTTCCCCTTGTTGCTTTCCAATTTTTTTAGCTTTGTTAACTTTGTTTCTTCCATTGTTATAATTTCCACATCATCCTTTGATGGTGATACTATGGATGAAATACTTAGGGCCTACATTCCCACCATTCTTGAATACATTAGTGGTCCCATCCCACACATAAGAGGTATCTAACTTGGATATCCCACTATTCAAGGCAGTTTCCCCTAAGGCATTAGAAAACTAGTGTTGCGACCTTAGCCTTGGGCTTGCCACCAACACCAAGGCAAGAACTTGCAAAGGTGTAGGCTGAAAGTGAAACCCAAGAGTCGCATTTCATGCTCCTGGGGGTGTAGGAAGGTGTGAGGGAATGAACTCACACACTCCCAAGTGGGCTCCCACTTTGAGAATTGGAGTCCAAATGGATTCCCGAATTTTCAAAGAACAATTTTAGGGGTCAAAATTCATTAGAGTGAAAAGTTCCTTATACCATTAGATTGATATTGGAACGTATCTATTTAAAATGGGCTTGCACGTCCCATTTGAATACTTAAAACACAAGTTATGGCCAAAAGAAAGGTTGGGAGTCAAAGTGCCAATTTGACTCCCAACCATTAAAAGTCGGGAATTGCCCTGATTTACTTGTGTGCAAGTGATATGCCACATATCATTGAAAAGCTCTTGAAGAGGGCTATAATTTTGCTTCAAACATCACCTCAATTAGAGGTTTGCAAAAAAAAAGTTATGGGCCTCCAAAGTCACGGGAATCCCAATTTTTGGAATTTTGAGATTCCCAACTTGTGAGTCCCGGGACAAAATGACATTTGGGTGCAAGCCCTATGGCCAGGCATAGAGAATACTATAAGGGGGAAGGTGATGGCTTCCCCCAAATTTGGGCCGTGTTGAGTTTTTTGAATTTGTGTATGCCCGTGGTTTGTCTGTGCACCAAAAATGCTCCAACTACGCACTAACCAACTTGTTGTTTGGTTTGTGCAGGTTTGTGTGAATAATTGATCCACTTGTCACTCATCCTAGTCCCCATCCCATAATTCTAGCATGCCACTTTACCCATGAAGTGCTATGAGCTAGGGAGCGTACCCCAACACCTTCTTTTCCATTGTTTTTCATTTTTGGATTAGCATTTGAGTCTTTCAAAGAGTGTGGGGGTGCGTCAATTAGGGGGGTTACCTTTTGTGATTTTGTTTTAGGTTTGGGCTATTTTATAGGTTATTCCAAAATAAATGATCTTATTGTCCCCTTATCCTTTTTTTTCTTCACCCTAAGGTGGTTCATTTCCATGTCCTCACTCAAATCATTATTTTGATGTGTGTGTGGTGGTAACCCTTTAAATCACCCAAAAATTAAAGGTGGTAATGACACATTATTGCTTAATGCCCTATGTCATTGCACAACGTAAACCTTGATGATTGAACTCGGCCAATGTATTCTCCTTTTTTTTAATAAAAATAATTGATCTTCCTTTTCTTTGTTGAAAAAATTCCTCATTCTTTAGGAAAGAAGGATCAATTTTGATGTACTTGGTTTGTCTTAACAATGGTAGGCAATAATTGTGCCCTTATCCATGGGTCCAAGGGGTGGTAGATCTATCACCTTTTAATGTTGCACCCTGGATGGTTGTCTTCACCTTTTTTGTTGCCTTCAAGCTTTGCTTTCATGTTTTGAATCTAGGTCTATCGCCTCCACCTTTCAAAGGTAATCATTGATGAGGCCCCTATAATGGTCACCATAGTGGATGTGTAAGTGAATTGCAAAGTATGAGTTGTCTTTTGCAATCTACCTTATCTCACCTCACAACTACCTTCTTGATTATCTACCACCTTTCCATTGGAATCCTCTTCATGTATTTTTGATGTTTTTGGGGGTTTTTGCTTCAATACTATTGCCCTTGAAATTAGCTTAGTAGCAAATCTTCATTAAGCATGACACATGTTGCTTTCTTATTGTCTTGATTTTTTATTTTCTTCCAACACAAGAAACATGAATTTCATTCTCCTCCTTATTAGAAATTCACCTAAGATCCATTTCCCTGCTGCTAATAATGATACTAATAGGTAATATTTACCCCTTAGTTGTCTAAAGATCCTTCCATATTGTCATTAGGGTTAAAAATACCCATGGTTACTACCATAATAAACAACATTTCCTTTGTTGTCCCTTTTAAATAAATTGCACTCAACACTCTCAATTCTTCTTCCAAAATTTGATCTAATTTTTTTTATACCCTTGAGTTTATTATATGACTCATGTTTGTTCTTAAAAGAATAATGTTGAATATTTTATCCCTTTTTGCTAATTGGTAGTGCTACTATTCCCTACTTCTAGTTTACTTTGGTGGAATCAAAAGAGAAGTTGAAATTGTATCAAATCTTAAAGTTTCAAGTTTGGCTTTAAAGTCCTATGTTTTTTGTTGCCTTTTTTTGGATGTCCTACAAGTTCCACTCCCTTACTCCAAATTTCGAATCTGTGGATTGTATTATCCTTGCAACATTCGCAATTCTACCACAATTACGTTTTCTTCAAAACTATATTACTACCTTGAGCAATAGGGACTATATATCCATTGCCTATTGTTTACAAATATGTGGAATTTTTTTAGAAACTTTCCACACTCTTTAAAACATAACTTTCATGTCATCTCACAACTTTCATATGTAAAATCAATTCAACATCAAACCTTCACAACCACATTTTTGTTTTTGGAATAAGATCCCATTGCATGGTCACAAAATGTGTAATCATGGACCCAATAAAAAACCCTACTACTATCAAGATAGAAAGGTGAAAGTCCTTGAAGGTGTACCACATAGGACAAAAAGGGCCTAATATTTATTGCAATCATTTTTTACCTTATATTTTGATCTCCATAAAAAATAATGAATCAAAAGTTGTCAAAAAATTTAGGACTATATTTTAGACTATTACAATTATAGATTCCATCATAATCACCCATAAGTGTGCTTTTACATGGTAAAAAAGGACTAGGTAAAAAGGATAGAAAAATGGTGACATTATGACAAGATTTTGATACACCTTAAAGAATTTGCACCCATGAGGTTGTTGGGTAGAAAATGAACTACCAAATGCAAACATAGAAGAGGAAAAATATTTCCTTTGAGGAAGGCAATCCTATCTTCAATCTAGAATCAATAAAAAATTTAAAAGATGTTAGTTATTGTGAAATCTAAAATGAAAATGTGTGTGTGTGTAGGGGGGG